>Ga0247834_1000023_pt1 | contig 228838 bp, 276 predicted proteins | sample LaCruzMarch2015__8_FD_187118 | JGI IMG/M metagenome (GOLD analysis project Ga0247834, IMG submission 187118) | Freshwater microbial communities from meromictic Lake La Cruz, Castile-La Mancha, Spain - LaCruzMarch2015_12m | ecosystem: Environmental > Aquatic > Freshwater > Lake | place: Spain...
AAAGGGTTTTATATAATTGTGTTAGAACATTTTTAGTTATATCAACAACTTTATCCTCTAACTCTTTTTCGTTTTTAATTCTATCTTTTACAATTTTTTCAATCTTGGTTTTAAAATCTTTAGAATCCATGTAGATTTTAATCTCTTTGGATACATCGGACTTGGACATAGTTTCTTTGATTTGCTTTTTCATGATAGCTTTAAATTGTTTCTATATAAATATGTTTATCAAAAGAAAAAAGCCCCTTTTAGGGGCTTTATTTAATATTATAAATTAATACGTTATAATTAAAGCATTAATTTACACCTAAAAGAACTACAAGTGTGATAACTGGTAGAACGACAGCACTGGTAAAACCTATGATTTTCAATATCTTTTGCTTTCTAATTTCTCTTTTTTGTTTCTTGATGGTTTCATTAAGCAAATCAATTTCTTTATCTTTATTAGCTAGCATCTCGTTTAAGTTTGCAATTATCGTTTCACAGTTTACAACTTTTTCCTTTAGAATATTGATTTGTTTTAATTGTACTTGAATTGTGCTTTTGCTTATGCTATCTTTAAACTCATATACCAATAACATGCTATCAGCAACTTGTTTATCAATTATGTCAGCCAATATAATTTTTGCGTCAGCCAGTGACATCTCAATAAGAGTGTCGCCAACACTATTAACGACTGTTTTTACTCTTTGTGGTTTTATCGAGATAGTTTGAGAGCTCACTTGCAACGCCACTAGCAGACAAACGATTAACGTAATTAGGTGTTTCATTTTTTTTCTTTTTTAAGGAATTTAAAGCCGAATCTGTTTCAGCTAATTTTTTGTTATTTTCTTTTATCACCGAATCTAATTGGGCTAACTTTATATCCAAATTTTTATTTACCAAAACAATACTATCATTCTTTTTAGATAATAACTCATTTGTCTCTCTTAATTTTTTTACTTCATCTTTTGAATAATCTATACTATTATGTATATTAAATAAAAAACTTAGTATTAATGCCAATGTTAGTATTACTATAAAAACAATTTTTGGGTCAAAATTTTTCTTTTCCATTAGTCATTTTTTGGTTTATATTCGTTAACTAATTTTAACGCCCATTCATCAACCCAATTTTCATAATAACCTTTTAATTTGGTTAGCAATAAACTAACTTTATCGGTCACTTCAATGTTACTCATTGTTATGTTTATTTCTCCTGCGGCCAAAGACATTCTAAATTTTATCCCAGTATCTTCGTTCTCACCTTTTAAAAATATTCCTTCCATCAAAACATTACTATCTTGTGGATAAATTTTAAAATTGGCGATTTCAACTCTAGGGTCTACGATATCTTGTAGTTTTTTTAATTCAGCTTTATATACTGAATCTGTTTTTTTAACGTCTAAAGTATCTCTGTATTCGTCTGGCTCTGGTGCCATTTCATCTGCCTCAGATATAAGCCTAGACTTGTAACCACCTCTAATGATATCCATCATTTTTTTGGTCATGTCGTGTTCATTGATGCTATTTTTCATTTGTTTCTATTTTTCTTTTAAATATTTCAAAATCCCAAATTGGGTTTAAATCAGTATAGTGTTTTTCGATATTACTCTTGTAAAACACACCTTTATATGTGCTAAAATTTTCCAATTTTGTGTTGTGTGCCACAACAGATAAAGGTATGTTGAACTGGACACATAATGATTTCACCAATTCAGTGGCCGAATATAACTGTTCTTTTGTGTATGGAGCCCAATAATTGTACCCCCTCCACCTTTTTTCAACAACCACATCTGGCTCTTTATAAATATCACCCATCCATGTAATAAATTCATTTTTATCTGAATCTTTTATCAACCAACCTTCATTTTCCAATAAAATTACAATACATGACATGTTTAATTCATAAGCTTTCAACATCTTTGTAGAAAAACTTGGCTCATAATGCTTATAAATTTGACCAGATTTTGAAATCGTAAATGGTGCTGTATTCTTATATAATCCATTGTACCTATGTGTCCACCCTATAAAGTGTTTCATATCGTTGGTAAACGTATGAGCCAACACTATGCGTGTTTTTTGACATTCAATCGACACATAGTTTTTATTTGATAAGGCATAAGACTTGTCATCAATAGTCATTAGGTTTTCTTGTAATAAACTTTGTTATTATCACCGTTTTTAACTACTTTATTTGCACCAATTCTTTCAACAACATTATTTTTTTTAGGTGTTGGTACATCTACAGAGAACCCTCGGTTTTTTATTTCTATTATGTCTTCTAATTGAATCTTTCCAGTTGGTATTACTGGTTCTCTATCTTTATGTTCAATAACTGGTTCTTCAAATTCATTAGATTCTTCAACTGTTTCTGGTTCTTTTTCTTGTTGTTTTGAAGTTATTATTTTTAATGTCGAATCTGGTTCAGGCTCAACTTTTTTTTTAGGTTCTAAAGGGTTAACATTACCTTCTAATTCAAATATTCTGTTTGTCATTAGAATCATCGCTATAGCCAATGGGTCAAAAACACATATCAATAAAAGTATTAATACATTAACTACGTTACCCATAGGTGAGCCTGTAAGTTCAGATATGTACTTAAGAGGCCCAACTTCAGCGGAAACTTCACTATTAGCGTTTAGTTCTATTTTTCTTGTTGAAAAAACACTTATTGAATCATAAAACACTGAGTTTTTAGCGTTCAAACCGTCAATTTCATTTGATAGCTTTTGAATCTCGTCATTAGCCAATTTTATATCATTTCTAGCCTTATCTCTAGCTCTATTGCTAGTTGAATTATCCAATCTAACTTCTTGTGTATTTCTTAGATTTGTAAGCTGGTCTATTCGTTTTGTTTTACTATCAATTATTTTTTGATTGTCTTGTACATTCTTTTCAAACAAAGCTTTTTTAGAATCCAATACACCAACTTGACTTTCTTGTATTTCTAATTTATTGGCAGTTTTTTGATAGGCGTTAGATAAAAAACCATAAATACCAGCAGATGTAATCAACATCAAGACACCAACACTTATTGTTAAATAAAATTTTAGACCACCACCAATTCTAGACCAATATCTGTGTAAAGCAGTAGTTGTAACGACTTTACCAATCTCCAACGCACTGGCCATTATTATAACAGCAGTACTCGCACCAGCAAACAACTGGCTTAAACCCCATACTGAAAAATAACCAGCACAACCAGCAACTATTAGTGCTAATAATAACATTACGTACCCAAACTTTAGTTTCATATTACTTGTTTATTTATTATAAATACCTACAACGAATAAAAGGGTATTAATACCCTTTTATTCGTTAATTAAATTATATAAGTCGTGTGCGTTATGTCTTAATTTTCTTATTGCTTTTTCTTTTATTTGTCTTATTCTTTCTTTGGTCAAATTGTATCTCTCACCAATAGCCTCTAGCGTCATAGGTCTGCAATCTGTGTTTATACCAAAATAAGACTCAATGATTACTTTTTCTCTAGGGTCTAATATAGACAAGATTCTATTTATTTCTTTTTTTACCCTTTCATCATTTTCTAAAGAATCCTCTTCATCTTCAAAAGGAATCAAATCAATCATTTCATCACCATCCTCATTTATAACTTCGTTAAGCGAAGTACATCTGGGATATGTTAATAAGGTGGCTACTTCATTGTCTTTATCAAATATCTCACCAATTATTGGCTCTCTTTCATTCTCTATTTCAAACTTGATGATTTCTTTATTTAGATGAGAAATTTTACTTATTACGTTTGCTGGTAATCTAACAGTTCTAGCATTTTCATTTAAGCTATGTAATATTGTTTGTTTCACCCACCAAACAGCATAAGATATAAACCTAAAACCTTTTTTGTGGTCAAATCTTGTTGCGGCTTTTATCAAACCATAATTACCTTCATTTATTAAGTCAGACAACATAAGACCTTGACCTTGATATTCTTTTGCTATTGATACGACAAACTTTAAGTTTGCATTGACCAATTCATCAATAGCTTTTTGGTCACCTTTTTTTATTCTTTCTGCTAAATTTATTTCTTGTTCTTGTGTTAGAATAACTGATTTTCTAACATCTTTAAAATACTTCGCTATACTATCATCGTTATCAAAATTTAAAAAAGTTTTACTCATTAAATCATTTTATTTTTTTATTTTTCGTTATGTTTTACATTAACAAATATACGATAAAAACCTTAAAAGTCAAGTATTTTAAGCTTATTTGGCCAGTAAATACAACAGTGTTTTATCATGTTCTGACAACTTTTCAAGCCCATTATCTATTAACTGATTGAGAAGTACATCCTTTTCATGGTTACTCATTTTTTCTATTTTTGCTTTGTCTAGCAAATTTTTGTTCTTGGACTCTTTTTGTGTTTTTTTATTTTCTGCTTTTGTAACTTTTGTTTCTGAAGATAATTGAATACTTCTCAAAAAATCTTCATTAAGTTGGTCAACATTTAGATTCTTCAAAAAACCAAAAAGACCTTCGTGGATTTCTTTTTTTGTGATATTAAAACCAGATGAGGTTTCATTTAAATCAAATAGTAAAAAACTTCGATTTCTACTAATAAACCACTCTGTTAATTCGGATGGTTCAATAATACAAGAGAATGTCGCTATAAGAACGCCTTTGGCATCCAATACGTTGGGTTTGATTTCACTCACTTTTATGATTTCTTCTTGTGAGCCAAGAGTGTCACCCATAACCACGATACAATAGTTTCTAAACATTATGTTATTATTTTAAGGCAAAGGTACATATTTTTTTTTGCTTTAACAACTATTTCATGCTAATATTTGAAATATTATTAATTTTGTTAACTGTCACTACGTTGCTAGACCAGTCTTTAACTAGGTCATTATGTGTTATTAAGAAGACTATTTCATACATATCTTTAATCTTGTCAAACAATGCTTTCAGTTTCTCAATATTTTCAGGTGCCACTTTACCCAAAACTTCGTCAAAAGTTATAAAGTTAGGCATTGGTAGCGTTGACATCTTACCCAAGACACCCCTTAAAGCCAAACTAGAGGCTGTTTTCTCAAAACCACTAGCTGATTTAAGCTGTTTTGAAACTTCATCCTTATTTATCAAGAACTGAACATCATTCTTATCATCTATAAATATCTCGACTTCAAAATCACAAACATCTTCCAATAATCTTTGAACTTCTGAATTTATTATTGGCAAAACAGACCTTAAGACCAACTTGCTGATACCCTTCTTACCAACCAAATCAATATAAATTTTAAAGATTCTATCAATTTCCTCCTCTTTTTTAATTGTTTCAATTAGTTTTGTTTTGGTCACAATGTTGTTTTTGTGGTTTTGAATATCGTTTGTAACCCTTTCTATCCTAGTAATTGCTTCGTCTTTTGTATGATTAAGTACAGATATATTTGTTTTAATTTTACTTACTTCACCATCAATACGTTTGTTGTGTTCAATCGCTTCCAAGTTAAGGTTGTATTTCTTTAAATCATTCATCTTTTCGACAACTTTATTCCTTAAGGAACCAATTTCAACTTCCAACCTATCTCTATCTAACTCTAAACGATTCTTTTTATCTACTTTAACCTTGACTTCATTAAGTTCAGTTAAGTAGTCACTAACTTCAGATAGTCTTTCTTCTATATGAGATACTTTCTCTTTATTATTTAATATTTCCTCATTATGTTTAGCTATATGTTCCGTATTGTCAACATCATCTAATTTACGATTACATGATTGACATATACCACCAGCTATCAAATCCTCAATTACTTTGGTCAGACGATTTATTTCAGCGCTATGAACAGCTTTTTGTGAGGTTAAATTATTAAATTCTTTGGTATACAAATGATGAAGGTCTTCATCGAAAACTATTTCACCATATGATGAAATTGTTTCATTCATTTCAGATATTTTTGTTTTTATTTCTTTACCTTTTTGAGTCAGTAAATCAACTTCACCTTGTAGTGCTGATGGGTTTAACGCAGAAATAGAAACATCAATTTTTTGTTTGCTGTTTAACAGTCTATCATTTTCATCGTTGTTCTTTTCAATATCTAATTTTGTATCAGTCAGTCTCTTTCTTAAGACTTCTTCAAGTTGTTCAGATTCTAAAATTTTATTGTTGTGTTCGTCAATTTCATTGGTAAGGGTGATGACATCAAAATCATTTGATTTTTTCTTTCTAGCAAAGTCATTGTACATCGTTCTGACAGCAGCTTCTTTAAGTTCAAGAATTTCCAAACCAATTAACCTAGTCAGAATTTTTCCAGACTCTGTTGTTGTTAAACCAATAAGGTCATCCAGATTTTTTTCTGTGGCTAACACCAACATTTCAAAATCTTTTTCACTACCAATAGTTTCTTTTAACTTTGCAGTTGTATTTTTAGCATCTTCTTCATTTAACTCCTCTTCTTCTCCATCTGGTAAAATTTTGTAGTAATTTACTTTGTTTACAACAGTCCAACCACCACCTTTTTTAGCGTTTCTTTTCATCTTACGCTCTATAATAGTCTCTTCACCTTCAATCTCAATCATTCCACGAACAACCAATTCGTTTTTGCCACTATAAGTGTTAAATATTTCTTCGTTTTTATCAGTTTTGGTTGTTGACCCATGTAATAAGAACTTTAATGAATCTATACACAATGACGTTTTACCACCAGTGTTGCTTGGGATTGAGTTTACCACCGTCAAACCTTTAAGTTTGCTAAACGGAACATAATTATTTTCGCCAAATGAAAGAAAATTATCAACCATAATCCATTTAACAGACCATGACTTGTGTTGTGATTGTGTAAGGTCAATATTTAATTCACCGTTAATTTTATCATCCAAAGCAATGATTCTATTAAAATCAACATTCTTGTTATCTCTAACAATCAATTCTTTCATCAAAGCACGTTGATAATTAACATCCATGATGTTTTCTATGCCAGCACCAATTATTTCAATACTATCACCATTTTCGCTAAATTTTACTGGTCTGTAAATAACATTGATATTGTTTTTGTTTACACCATACTTGTTAGCAAAATAGTTTCTAACTTTGTTTTTACCTTCTTTAGAATAGTTTTCTGGTCTATCATCCCAATAAACTTTTATTCTAGAATAAGGCGATATTAATAATTTGTCTTCCATTATCCTTCTCCGTATAAGTCTTTTTTATGTTTATTTTTTTCTTCAGCTAATAATTTTTGAGTCATCTCTAATTCTTTAGATTTTGCATCTAGATTAATTTGAAGGTCTTTTATTCTTGATTTGGCTTCCGTTTGTTGCTCTAACAGCTTATCTTGTAGTTCGTTTATTTTATCAGCAAGTTCTTTAATTTGTGAATTGTCGGTCACAACAACTTCTTTCTCAACAATCTTTTCAACTGGAACTTCTACAATCTTTTCAACAGGTTTCTCAATAATTTTTTCAACAATTTTTTCAACTTCTATTGTTTTTTGTATTGGTGTTGCGCCAAACTTTTCTATTGTAAAACCTTGTTTGAGAAGCTTTAATGAGAATTCATCAATATTTGTTATATTGTTATTACGACAATAATCCCAAATATCATTCTTCAGTTCCTTCGGAATTTCCATGTTTTTCTATTTCTTTTAAAATTTCTTCTAATTCACTTTCAGATTGATGTAGCATTAGAAACTCTTTTGTTGTTTCGTCAATTTCTAAATGAACTATTGGTTTATCTACTCTAGCGTAGTATTCATCAAAACCAACAACCTCACCGTTTACCAAACCGTAATCATCAAATTCTTCTGGTAGTCTATTTAAGAAAGCTTTTAGCTCTTTTATTGTAATACCTTTTGTCGTTTCTTCACTCATGCGTTTGTTAATTTTTCATTTCCAGTCTCTAGGTCTTCTAGAGATTTTATTCTAAACTGATAATATGGATAATTGTTTTTTACATCGTGTTCTGTATATGTTTTCGTTTCAACATCCCACATTAAAAATCCATGTTTGCTTACATTCTCACCAAAATTCTGTTGTATTAGACTTCCAACATAACTTACTGGGATGATTTTTTTTATTTTAATTTTCTCTTTTTCCATATTTTTTAATTTGTTTAAATAACTCGTATTTAAAATTTTTTTTATTTATTTCACACTCCCAAAATCTAATTATATTATAATGATTATCTAAAGCTAATTTATTTTTAAATTCATCGTTTAATTTATTGTTTTTTTGTATTTCATTTAATAAATTTAAATCATTGTATTTTTTAGGGTTTCCATGCCAATAATCACCGTCAGCTTCAATTAAAAGATTTAAATCTTTTAAGTAAAAGTCGTAAGATTTAAATTTATTCTTTTCATAAAAAATATCATATTGTGTTTCAAACTTAACCCCAGATTCAATTAATAATAAAGCTATTTTTTTCTCTATTTTAGTGTTTTTATTTTTTACTTTATTACCATTTCTTAAAACACCAATAGATGTTAGACCATATTTTTTCAAACACGTTTCATCTCTTTTTATTGTTGTTTCTGGTAATCTACTAATGTTATCAACCCCATATAATTCTAAATTTGTTTCTATTCTTTTTAAACAAGCTTCAGCATTTGTACCCACCCAAAAACCATTTTCTTCAAAAAAAATTTCTTGACCGATTTTTACTTTTTCTTTATGTTCTTCGGTTTCCCATAATTTTTTCATTCTTTCAGAATTCCATTTTTTCCATTCATCAGTATGTTCAATATTATAAACTGGGTTACCTTCTTTAATATAAAGTTCTTTTTGATGAGAATCTTTACAAACTCTAGAACAGTATTTTTTACCATTATCTATTTTATTTTGTAACGTTTCAAACTCCTTGTTACATAGTAAACAATTAATTTTAACTCTATCAACTTTTAATTTTTTATAACCAATATGTTGACATTCTATCGAGCAATAAACTTTATTTTTTGTTTCTTTTTGACAATTTTTACAGTTATTCATTTTCTCTAAATTTTTGTTGTATCATTATTTATTAATAAATATAACAACAAAATTAAAAAGATAATTATTCATCTAACACCCACCCCATTTTTTCATATTCGTATAATTCTTCTTCATATATTTCTTTAGTTTCCTTAAAATTTAAAACACCCCTTTTATGGATATCACCACACATAACCATATCACAACCTTCAAATATATCTAAATTATACCCATGTTCTATTTCATAACCTATATCAGTAGTTGAACCTATTAGCGGAGCATGAAATAAACCAATATATGTTTTATCATCACCGAAAGCAAGTCTTGCAGACTCAATATCTGGTCTTAAATTACCTTCAAAAATAGAATAAACACACCATACTATATTATCATCCAAATAACATTTGCTCTCTTTAAAAAAGTTTATATTGTTGTCTGGTAGAAATTGAACCATCGGTGTGATACTGTCCATACGGTCTTTATTATTCTCTAAAAGGTCATGATTGCCAGCTATTATAATAACTGGTGCTATCTTTTCAAGAGACCTTAAAAGCCATGTACCTAGAATAAGTTGTTCGTTAGAGATTACGATTTTTTGGTGAACTAAGTCACCAGCTATCACAATTCTTACTTCATCTCTTTGATAATCTTTTACTAGTTCAGATATATCGTATAAGAGCTTTTTAAACACGTCTTTATACTCATCGTGAAGTCTATATGTTCTGATATGAATATCAGCCATATGTATAATTTTTTTTACTGTCATTAGTATACTTTTTACAAATATACTAAAAAACTCAGTAAAACACAACTAATTTAATAAATAAAATCGTCACGGTCAAAATGGTCGTCTTTTCCTTGATTTTTATCGTGGAATTTTTTACTAATTTCTTCACGTTTTTTCTTGTAGGCTTCTTTTAATGTTTTATCTTCCTTCCAAGGCTTTTGTTTAATAAACCTACCCAAAAATTCTCTTAAGTTTGTAACCTTTTTCATTGTTAATTATTTATTGTTGAGAGCCAAATTTTCTTGGCTTTTTTATTGTACCATTTAAGATATAATTTTTGAATAATTGACACTAATTTTGGATTATTGTACGCAAAACGTAATTTACTAAAAATATCGTCATGCGATGTTGGTGTCGCTTTCAAAAAGTTTGGCATCCAGTCAATATCTTTTGAAACAACTATTGGTCTATCAACCGAAACAACATCAGCAGTTACTATGTTGAACGACTCCGTTAACGATACCTGCATACAAACATCCATCGTAGCTAAAACTTTTAAAAACTCAAAATGGTTGTACCAACCATGCTCAACCAATGTATGGGGTGAATGTTCAAATAGAGCTTGTAAATTTTTCAACACATTGTTTCCGTTTTGTTCTAATCTACTTGAATTGATGTGGAACCTTAATTCTTTATTAATAGACTCGGAAAAATCAATAGCAACCAAAGCTTGTTGGTAAATATTTTTAAGCGGTCTAACAGCACCAAAACAACCAATATCTATGGTGTTATCGTCTTTATTTACATTTGATTTAACGATTTTCTTTGGAAAATAAACATTAGGTAGGTATGTGAATGTTCCGAAAGGAAACGCAATAGACAATTGCTGTGTTAATTCTATTGTATTAGGCGCTAATTCAACCACTCCGTTTTTAATTAATGTATACTCACCAATCCATTTAGTGGCTAGTCCTTCCATACTTAAAAATGGAGCTTTAGAATGAATTCTTACTATCCATCTTCTATCTTTGTGTCTTGAAATGTTAAATAATTCATGAAACTTATATGGCGGCACCCAAAGAGCCTCAATCACCACAATTGTCGGATTGTATTCAGTAACAACCCTATCTATTGAATTTGAATCTGGGATGGAAATTAGCTTCGCCTCATATCCTTTTTTTTTTAAAAATGAAACAACAAAAGAAGCGGAATTAAACAAACCAGAAGTTATACCATAAGAGTCTTTCACTTTATCAGAACTAATGAAAAGAATTTTATTTGTCATAGTTTTTAAATATAATTATCTATTAAAAGAGTAAAGTAATAAAAAAAAGAAAATAATTTTATCCGTTTTTTATAATATTATAGTGATGCATCTCAATAAGCTGCTTAGCCTCTTTTTTAAGATACATTATTTGTATTTTTTGAAATGATTGTTTTTCTTTGTCCCAATACAAAACATAAATCTGTCGACACTTTCTTTTAGGGAACTCTAACTCGTACATATAAGCATATACACTTAACTGCAAAGTGTACACAGACCATTGACAAGCTTGAAGATGCTCAAAAGGTTTTAATAGCGTTTCATAACCATATGGGTTATAAAAATTAAAAACACGATTTGTATTATGTGTTACAATAAAACTATGACCGAATAAAAATGTATGTTTTGGGCTCTTGACCTCAATACATATCGTTGGCTCTGATTCTACTTTATTAACTGATACAATATTTATATGATGACAAAAACTATTTCTAAATTCAATATTTATATCTTGATTTCTAACTAAAAATGGGTTTAAATAATGTGAGGTAAAACAAACATCGTAAGCAATAAATGTTTTACCACTTAATTTTCGGTTAGTTGTTATGATTGTTGCTTTAAGCCCCAAGCTAGACACTAACATATTTATTGCATTGGCTTGCCATTTTCTGGTAGTTGACATGACAAACCTATTTCTTTTTTTATTATAATACCCATCAGCATCCATAAGCCCTCTTAACACATCTAATCTTTGATTGAAAGATGAATTTAAAAAAACATCTGGTAATTGTTTATTTTTTAATACTCCAAGCTTATTCAATTCATGTGTCAAACCAAAAATAGTTCTAGTACTAGCCAAACCAGAACCACCACCAGAGATATCCTCCCCAATTTTATAACCTCTTTTTTCTATTTCAGACCACACATTTTCATCCATGTTTGTTATTTTCCCATCAGCTGAATGTCCATCACCTAACCAAACACCAAAAACATATGGGTCTATTGGTAAATTAGCTATATCGATTTCTAATGGTCTAGCGCAAACAATTTTAGGTATTTTCCAAGAATATCTTTTTTTACCTTTTGGTAAAGTTTTCATGTAATCAAATAACTCTATTGTTGTCATAACAACATCTTTATATTTTTTTTCTCTTAAAAAAGAAACTAACCATCTATGTTCAAAATCAGAAACTATTTTTTCACCAGTATCAAAAGTAATTTCGTAACAATCTTTATTTTTAATGTCTGATATTGCTTTAATTTCTGTTTGACACCCATCACTATCAAAAACTTTGTCTTCTAATGTCAATGTTCCCATTGTTTTCCACCCATTAGACGTAAATATTGGAGTGTTTAATGGTAACCCTTTATAATCAGCAACATCAAAAAAGACATCATTTATATCAATAATCAAGTCTGAAGTACCAGCAAGTTCGTATTGTTCAGAAAACAATATTCTTTCTGGCCACATCGCATCGCCTTCTTCAATATTCAACGCATTGTAACCGTCAATAACTTTTTGTTCAAAGATACCCTCTTCATTGTCTTCTGGAAAATACCACTTATTCGCAAGTAAATAACGCTCAACAATATCATGAACCTTGCTACCGTATACGTTAGCTTCATCATTCAACAACTGCCAATAATCCAAAATTTGTTGTTGAGACAAACCAATATAGCGTTCTTGTTTAACGTTATCAGGTTGTCTTGTAATAGCCAACGAAACACCTTCAGCATCAAAATGTGGTTCAATTGATGACAAAGTAGTTGTAACTGATTTGTATATCTTACCAGTCTCTCTATGATGATATTTATGTTGTATCGGTTCTAAGTAAATTATTGATTCCCACTTTTTAATTTTAGCCATATTCGCAAATATACGATAGTTTGTTATGGTATGCAAGTATTTATAATAAAAGTTACCATGAGTCAATTAGTTAAAAAATTATTACGTGAAGCTTTAACTGTACCATCGTTTAGGGTACCAAAAGATATAAAATTTAGCAATGATGAAAAACTAGCAATAAAAAATGTTAGTTGGGAAGACCTTAAAATAGAAGATTTAGGTGGTTCTGGAAATATTGCTCATTTAGGTGTCAACCTACCATTTGAATCAGCCGCATCGGATGCTATTGTTGTTGATATTCAAGTGATTAAAGATATGATATATCAAATACATATGCATTTGCCAGAAGATTTAAGAGGATTAGGGTTAGGGTATAAAATATACAAAGCGGTTATACATGATTTAGGACATTTGTACTCTGGTAAAGGTAGACGATTAAACCAAATGGTTGCAAAAATATGGGATAAATTAAAAAACGACCCAGATTTTGAATGTGTTTCAAGTGAATTAGGCGATTTGTGCATGATTAAAAATCATCCTAACAAAGAAGAACTAACTCAATTCGTTGTAGGTTAATTGTCTGGCACTCATTAACAGTTTGACAATACCTTTTGGACCTAACTTTTCGTATATTTTTGATGGGTCGTAACCTTCAGGGCATTTGGCTAATTTTATCCTACCATAAAGATTTCCAAAATTTAGCTGTCTGTATAAATTTACCGCATCTTCATAAGCATCGTCATCAAGGACTATGACTATGTAGCTAGTGGCTCTTTCATAAATCAAATCTAGTAGTTTTGGTGATATAAATTTACCCAATAAAGGTATTGAATTCGGTGTGACAATATGGTCAGTCACACCTTCTACCAAATAAATGGTCGCATCAAAGTTTATTTTACCTTCATTAAAAATTATTTCTTGTTTTTCCGCTTCTGGGTTTAGATACTTTAATTTTGTTTTTTCCTTGGCGAACCATCTTGCAATAAAATAGTTTAATTTTCCTTCAGAATCGTAAGACGGAATGATTATTCTATTAAAGTATGTTCCTCGTATTGTGTAACCAATTTGGAACTCTTTTATAATCTCATCGGTTATTCCACGTTCTCTCAAGTATCTCAAAGCCAAATCAGCTTTGTAATCCATGCTTGAACACAATGATAATTTTTTATAACCTTCTGGTAGTGTTACTATAATCTCTTTGTGTTCCTTGTCGTGTGTTTCATTAGCATCTGGCTTTACCAGCAAATAATCACGAATATTCCTTGGTGATGCATACCTTTTAAGTAGCTTCATTACTGGGCCATGCATGTTGTTGGTGTCTTGACAAGCCCAGCATTTAAACACATTCCTTTGATAATTAATCTCTAGATTGCCTTTTCCATCACCTTCTGGCATTCCTTTGTCCTCTGAACACGCAGGGCAATCAAAAGATACTTGACCAGTATCTTCATTATGTTTTCTATGTTCGCCTAGAAACCCTTCTAAAATGTTAACCAATAAATGTGACATTCCACAAAGGTATTAAATAAAATCGAGAAAACCAAATAATATGGTTATATAAATAGAGTAATAAAAAGAGATAATTAATTATCTCTTTTTTTATTTTGATTAAACCATGCTAAACCACATGTATAAGCATCACTCATGTCAAAATTTTCTTTTTTTAATTTATTGTGTTTATCTAAAATCCATTTTATTTGGGGTTCTAAATCACATACTTTTTCAAATATTACCATTTTTTTATCCACATCGAATGGGTAATCTCCAAATAAAACTGGTTCGTTTTTGGCTATTTGTTTTTCTGATAACGGGGTGCCATCTTTTTTAGCTTTTCTAACAGCCATTAATTCTGGAAACGCATATTTACGAGCATCATATGATGAAATAAAATCTGGTACTATACCTATTGTGTCAAACACAGATTTTGATATCATACCGTTAAAACGTAAAAGAGTTGCAATTGTATATACGTTATTTGATTGAAGAAGCGGTTCTTCAATGATAACTTTTGTAATACCAAAATCAGCGTATTTGTTTAAAAATTCAGTCTGGAAGATTTCAACTTTTTTAAAAAGTTCTTCCATTTTGTTTTCTGGTTTTGGGTTTACCTTTGGGCTAACGTGATGTAATAATTTAAGTTCGCCATTATCTCCTAAATCCTCAAACAAAGCGATGCCTATTGTGGATGTTGACACATCCAGACTTAACAAAAACTCTGGGTTATTATTTTTTTTATCCATTCTAACTTGTTTATTTTTTATGCTTCCAGATAAAACCACCAGAAGTTTTAATTTTATTATTAGTACACTGTCTTATTGATTTAGCTGATAAGTTTAAAACATTTGCAGCTGTAGTTGCACTACCAAATTCCCGTATGAACTCACCGTTTTTGGTATATTGTTCAACTGGTTTAGCGTTTGGGTGTTTATCACCAGTAAATTGCCCTTTATGTGCCACACTTAGCTTTTTCTTTAGTTCGATTGCTTTTTTTTCACCATAAAAGTCACCATAAGTTTTACCATCTTTTTCAGATATACGACCTTTACATGATTCACTTAATTTTTTTTTGTGTTCTTCACTTCTTGGTTCACCTGTATTCATCCAAGAAAGTGGTTTACCTTTTCTTATTTCAGACATTTGTTTTATTTGTTCTGGTGTTTTTTTAACACCTAAAGAACTACCAGCAATTTTACATATATTATAACCTAAATCAACGTTATATGATTCGTACAAATCTAAATAATATTGTTCTCTAAGTAATAATGTTTCTTTTGTAAATTCTTCAATTATCTCTAATATTTCAAAAACAAATGAGTCTTCACCATATTTATTCCACGCTCTTTGTAAATGTCTAGAATGGTGTTTATTTTGTCTTAAATCATTTAAATGATATGACCATCTTTTTTTAAAACCACATTTATTTCCAGTACTACCAATATAAACTTTATTGTTAGCCAGATTAACTATTTTATAAACACCATTATTTTTCATAAAAATATTTATTTAATAATCTTTCAATAAATTCCGATTTATTATTAGTTTCATAATTAATTTTTTCATATAATTCTCTAGATATAGTTACACCTAATCTAATTTTTTTATCTTCTTCTTTTAATTTTGGTCTTGCCATAATATTTATCTTTATTATAAATATGTTGATAAAACCAAAAAGTTGTATTTAAATGAAATTTTTTCATGTTGACACATCCAAGGCCAATATAAAATTTGGTTCTTTTTGCATATATTTTTAATACCAATCTAAGAACCGTTGTTGAAAGGTAAAGATTATAAATTTATTTTTACACTTAAAGCCAAAAATTCATTTATATTTTTTGTAACTTGTCTATCAGTTTTAGCAACAGCTAATAAATTACCCAAGTTATCATATAACCCAACTTCCGAAATTCTGACAACATCTGAACCTGAGAATGTTGGATTTGTGGATATTCCAAATTCACCTCTAGCAGCAATACATGTTATATTTTGATATATTGATGTTGATATGCTGTCAAATGTTACAGTAGCAGCTGTTAAAGTAACTGAATCATAATCTGTAATAATCTGAGGATTCGTGATGACCACAAAGCCTTTATCAAGATATGCAATACCAACAATGGTGTCAGCAGTGGTTGCGAGACTGCTATTCGTTTGTAAGTTGTAAAGTTGTTTACCATTAACACTAAAAGGTTTTGTAGTACCATAACCAGTTGCCCAGCTTAATGAACCAGAACCGCCATTTGGTGTTGTTATGTTATCAGAAAACAACATTGCAATGTTATCATCTAGATAATCAGTTACTACTGATGTGTCTCTTATGTTAGCGTCTTGAACTAATAAAGAACTTCCATCATTTTGGAATGTACTGTATATGGTATATGTACCAGCACTAGTGGGTAATTCTATTTTTACTGTTTTACCATCAATACACTCACCATAATTAGCATTGTTTATTCCTAAAACTAATATATTTGTTTGTGCTATTGCACTCAATGCTGTATCTGAATAACCACCACTAGCAAAAGTAATTCCAGTATATGTCTCGTCATCAGATGAATTCAAAGGTAAACCAAATGAATAAAATAGATTCACCAAAGCGTCTGTATTATAATCATTTCTGTCAATTAATACTTGCGTTAAATTACTACCGCTAACAGTTGTAAATCCGTTTGAAAGCAAATCCGTAGATATTGTGATTGATTGCTGTTCTACTGGTTTTCTTAATAAACCACTAGGATTTACAATTATTGGAGATTTTATTCTGGCGTTTTGAGCTGTGCTATTACTAAAAGTTGCGTTTGCACCAATTTCACCAGCTTCAGCTGGAATTTCACCAGTTGATAAAGTCAATGGAACGTAATAGTTTGCGTCTGAATCCCCCAAAGAAAATGTGGCGATAAGCGCATTGTTTGTAGATACCATTTTTTGCCTACCTAGTGGTGTTAACTTAGCTGTTAACGTAATTGTATTTGCTGTTGATAAAAATCCCATATCTTAATTATCTTTAAAAATCCATACTTAACTCAAGCATTATTGTATTTCCTGGAAGCAACGTCACTGGTTTACTTAATTTACCAATACAAACAAGGTTTTGTAAATTATCATAAATACCAACTTCTGTAACTCTAATATTAGGTGGATTGGTAGCTGGGTCTGTGCTTCTAGTTGGATTTGATGTCAAGTTAAACAAGCTTGTATTAACTCTGATATCAAAAATTGTTTTATATATTGTGGCACCAATATATGTTTCTAAATTACCATAGAAAAATCTTTCATCACCAAACTGTAAATAACTTGGTTGATTGGTTTGTGGTAAGTTTAACAAAGGTACTAAATTAAATGTGGTTGCTGATGCAGCTTTTAAAGAATCCAAAACAAATCCAGTTGTTGCTGGTGACTGGTTTTCTAATAATTTAGGGTCGATTGTCTTTCCAGTGTTTACTGTTATAGCATTGCTAGTAAAATCATATGCCTTCCATGCAGCTGGGTCTGGTCTTTGTGTAGAACCAGAAACAACTTGGTATAATAATTTGAAGTTTGTTGCATAAAAACCTAACCCATCATAACCAACATTTTCAATCTTACGCATGTAAGGTAATAAATCAGTACCATTTATTCTAAATGCAACATCTTTGGCCGTTGATGTAACGTTATCAACTTTAACATAGTTTTGACAAGGCAAACTTGATGTTATTCCGCTAACACCAGATACTTCCAAAGAATATGTTAAATACATTGTTTGGTTTGAGTTCAAAACACCTGTTGATGTTCCACCAGAAGGTGATTGTAATGTTGCCGCCAATTCTGGTAACGTCCAGTTTCTGTTGGATTTGTAAGACATAGCCGCAACAATTTCATCATCGTCAATTACAATCATTTTCAATTGTGGAAATACTTTACCAACAACTAAAGGTGTCGTGTTTGCTGTTGATATAAAAGACGGGTCTTCAATCAAGTCAATATATTCAATATCGCTGGTTCCAATTTTTTGAGTTGCCCCAGTGGCTATAAAATCCATTCCCATTGATGTACCACTAGCGGTTGAATAGCCATCTCTGTGATACATTAAATTAGGTATATGTAGTTTTATATATTTGTTGTTTGTTGCGTCAACATAGAAAAACTCACCATATAAGTTTGATATAGCGTTGTTAGTATAATGTATAATTGATATAGATTTTGAAACATCATCAAAATAACTTACTCCTGGGTCGTTACACTTAATTTGTGTTTCGCTAGTTCCAGTAGATACGCAAAGATATTCAAAATATGGGTTTTTGGTACCCAAGTATGGGTATGAACCAAAATATGTATAATCTTCATATGTGCCACCAGACATACCAGCTAAGTTTTCACACCACACATTATTCATGTTCCAAACTGGAACATCATGACATGTCACATTTACTGATGAATTAAATGATAAAGTACCAGTATCCCAGTAAGCTGTTGTTGTACCTGTTGATATTGTGTTATAAATCTCACCACCTCTATAAATCAAAACTTGTGAAGATTGTGAATCACCAGAAAGGTTTGGTAGATTTCTATCCAATGTAGCTGTAGTTCCAGTCAAACCTTGAACCTTATACCATAGATTTGGCGTGGCTATTGTTGTTTCGTCAGCTGAAATAGGGCCGACAATTGAATTGGTCAATTTAAGTAATATTATATCACCAACACTAACAACTGGCGAACCACTCAATGTTAATGTACTAGTACCAGACAATGTAGCATTTGCTACTGGTTGATAATATGGTGTTAAAGTTGTTGACAAGTCAGTTGTAAAACCAGTAATATTATTTGTAAAAAACCCTCTTTCAGCTGCCTCATTGTTAACAATCGCCTTTACAACATTCATGTTTGAAGCGTTAATTGCTTGATAATTTGAGGTTGAGGTGCTGGTTGTAATAAAGCTTTTTATGTTTGGTTGTCTGTCAACTGGTCTTAAGACTTTACTACTAGCTGATAGTGTTACATTTGTTGGATTAGCGTCTACTATCGCTTCTCTATCGTAATTTATTTCAGAATCGCCAATAGCCCAAAAACTAAAATTTAATTGGCCTAGAGAAAGTTGTTCTCTTCCTTTTTCAGTTAATTTAATGCTCACAAATGGATTCGTACTGGTTATAATGTAGCTCATATGTTATAAATATCTTTGTTTTTACCTTTATTTTAGTTATAAATATTCAATAGTCAATAATATTAGTATGAATTTATGGAATTAGTTTGAACGATTACTGGTATAGTTTCGCTATATGCTGTGTCTGTAATAATGTTACCGCAAAAAGTCTCATAATTCTTTTCATTTTTTACCCTGTAGTAAAAAGTCGTACCAACTGTTCCGCTAGCTATAAAGCTATCAAAATACAACGCAATACCAGTTACATATGGTTGTGAACTGCTACTATAAAGTGTTGTAAATGAATTTCCAGTACTAACCTCCAATGTAAATGTACCATTAGATTTTTGTGGTGCATTAGCTATTTGCCAAGATACACCTGGATTATTTGTAAATAATCCATTCACGGCTGATACCAACGGAAAATAAACAATAGTTATTAAATCACCAACCAATAAATCACCTTCTAATATAATTCTTTTTGGGTTTGAAATTGATTGATAATAATCAATATTATTCGCCAATGTCGCCCCATTAATCATAACTAATATTGAACCACCAGTGGCTGGTGATACGCTAGTGTATATTTCATATTTATTTGTTGTTATGTTATAGTAAGCGGTATTTGAACCTTCATTTCCAGATGTTCCACTAACTACTGCTGATGAAATATTAATATTATCACCAATAAGATTATTCCCACCGCTAGTTGTATAAATTATGGTAACAATATCACCTTTAACCAAGCTTGAATTCATGGTTACAACGTTTCCAGTATATGTGTAATCATAAGTTGGCGCCAAAACCAAACCATTAAGCGTTACTATAAAAAACCCTTCATATAAGAAAGAAATAACAAATGTTGTTTGCCCTTCTTCTGGTAATATAACTTGTTGAAATAATTGGTTGGCTGGGGCTAAATTGCTGCTATTGTATAGCAATGTTGGTACATCGGCTCCTTTAAATGCTATAAAATAATAATCTGTGTTAGAATCATATAAGCCATATTCATTGCCGTTTTTATATTGCGCTGTGTCTATGTTTTTACCTAATTGACCTAGGTATTCTGTAGATGCACTAAAATTGTAGTATCCTTTTACAAGATAATCACCATCCAAAGACAATGAACTAACAGATATATTTTGTGAGAGTATTTTATTTATACCACTTGAAACCAAATTAGAATAATCAAAGTTTTCTGACTTAAATACTGGTGGTTGTGTAAATATGTTCGCATTATTGTTATATTTGTATATTTCGTATTTAAACGTAGCACTATTAGCAGTAAAAGAATTAGTATTAGCCGTAAATATAAATTCAAAAGGAATTTCAGTTTCTGTAGTTATAACATACGTATTCCCTGTGGTAACACCAGAACAATCAATTTTTGAAGCGCCACTTAATGTAAACAAAGGAGCTTCAAATATGCTAATATCAGAACTCATGTTTACATTTACAAAGTCTTTGTTTCTGACAGCACTATGTTGATTTTGAATATATATTAGTTCTTGGTACCTCATTAGTAATCTATATTTAATGTTCTTACTGGTAAGTTTCTGTTATTTTTTAAACCAAACAAAAGTGGTTTTGTTAAGGCAGATGTTTGCTCAGCTCTCGTTAGATTTTGCAAATATGCCACAAGACCATATACATTTATATAGTCTTCTTGCTGAAGCTCAGCTGAAATAGATTTTAGATACACAACATTTCCAGTTGTGTTATCATAAAAATTACCTTGTATGTTTTTGATTAATTGTGGCATATTATTTAAATTATGATAAGTCTACCCAAATGGTTTAACTAACATTTTTTTGAAATTTATTAGTTGGTGTGTTATAAACAATCATATCATTTGGTCGTCTTTTAGTTTCATACTCTTATTTTATGTATAAATATCATTTGTTAGGTTAAGTAATTACGACTTCTTTTCTTATGTTACAACAATTTCCATCACTAACAGTTAAATAATATTTGCCAATTGATGGGAAGGTTGTTGTTTGACCAGTTGCGCCATTGCTCCAATCATAATATATTGGTGCGGTTCCGTTCACAACATTAGCCGTAGCTGTTAACCCTTGTGTTGTTATTGTAACACCTAATGAACAATCAACAATGACCGTACCTTGTACTGTACAGCTAGTAGGTGTTACGCTTATTGTACTAACACCGCCAATAAATTCTGAACCATGGTTCATTTGCGCCAAACAAAGACTACCACATGATGAAAGTTGTGGTTTCACAACTCTTATCGGTGTTTGTCCAGATAGTGATATATTTTGTGTTATTACCTCAACTGTTTGACATTGGCCAGACGTTCCATTTATAGGACTTAATACTGTGTCGCCACTAAATACGTTTCCGCATAATAATGATGTATATGATTTATATTTAAACTTTTGTTGGTCAAATATTGTGTTTGTATAAACCTTTATACTACCCCATATAGTTGTTGCTGGTATTACTTGTTCTATTATATCAACCCAATAATTACCAACCAAGTTAGCAAATTTGTCCATGGTATAATAATCAAATGCTGAACTTTGGGCTGCACAATATGTTGTACTTTCTATGTACCTATCATATAAAGCTCTTAATGTTGGGTAAGCAGAAATTGTTTGCCTATTCTTAGCATCAATTAATTCAGATAATACATGATATTGGAAATCTTCTAATACTGTTACAGCTGATAATGGTTGTGTTAAAAGAGCATTAAAATCCAATAAATCACCACATGTTGTGCCTGTATAATAACAAGACGTAGCTGATGATGGTATTGTTGTTTGAATACTACAAGATGGTGACCCATCACATGTGTTAAATGCAAAACCATCTGGGCAAGTAAATGTTGTGTAGGTTGAACCAGTTTTACCGCTAGTTGTAAAAATAATATATGGTTCTAGTTGAGAAATTGTGGTAAGACCGCTTAATATTGATACTGGCACATTATAAACTTCCGCACCAAAACCAGCTGGGTTTGGTGATGGATAAGCACCAGTGTTATCGTTAGCACCCTCTAATTCAATAATATTTGTACCACCGCTAAGAGTTATTGGAAAAACATTCCAAGTTCTATAGTTTAAATTTGGGTTATTGTTTGATGGACTAACGTCTATTATTGTTATTCCATTTAATTTAGCTTTTATATAGTTATCACCAGATATACCAATACAATATTCAGCGGTTGCTGGCGCATCAAAACAAAATGAAAACCCAATAAAGGTATCTGCCGATATTGTAGTTCCTGTGGTTGCCCAAATACCTATATTGTTTAGTCTACCTCTATTGTAAGGTAAAGTTGTACCACTACCCCATAAATTATTTAATACTGTTGCTTCAACTGTTAATGTTGAACCAGTACCATTATCTTCCGCAAATACTGGCAAAGCAAATGAAGCACCAGTTATTGAAATGGGGAATATTTTATTAGTTATGTTTTCATGAAAAATTGCACCATTTGAATTCCAATTTAGGTCTGGCCCAGCTGTTTCAGCAGTAAATGTTATACCAACCCCTGTTGCAGGTACGTTTGTAAATCCAATACATTGTGTTCCATCTAGTGATAAAGTATACCCAGATGGGCATGATTTTGGTATAGTTTGACCTTCACAAATAAATTCACAAGTTGTTTGACCAGTCAATAAACACGGATTGTCAACAATGTAACACCAAACATCAGTTTCAATGGCTGCTGCAATGTTTATATCCAAATCAATTTCTTTGGTGTTTATAATTAAACGTTCGTTATCTATGTCGTAATTTGTTTGACGAATTGGGTATAGACCATTAGCGTTGAATACTCTAAAGTCTCTATTAACTGGTGTTGTATTTGCCAACCATGATTTTTTATTGTCAATAATCTTTTCTAATTTAAATCCTAGACACTCTGTCACAAATATATTTGTGTTTGATGTTGTAGAACAGTTTTTGTTCAACTTTATATTATCCATCAAAATGCAAATATCACCACACGTATGATTTAATTTTAGATTTATTTTGATTTTTTGATTTGTTATGGCTGATAAAACAACTGGGTCGGTAATATCTGTGTTAAACGAAAGCCAATCAGAGTTAAAAGAATCTGTTGGTAGGCTGTCTGTAAATATTGTTATATCATCAGATGTGTTTTGTAAACCAGATTGATTAAAAAGTGCTTGCGTTAAGTTCTCAGCAACCGCATCACATGTTGTTGTATTTTCACCAATAAATTGACCAGTATTTAAATACATTGGTTGACAATCAGAACCGCCACAAACGTAAAAACCGCTTGGTGACCTTTCTGTTAAGTAATTGTATAAGTTACCAGCGCCTATTGCTGGGAAAAGCGTATTATCCTCATATACTACAACATATGTTCCACCACTATAAACACTAAGAGTCATTGAAACATCTAACGTTTCAAACATATCAATAGGGTCACCGCATTTTACAACTTGTGTTTCTTGTGTGGCGGTTAAAGTAGCCAACTGAGAATAAAGTGTTTGTAAGACATTATTACAATCAATTTGTTGTTGTAAAGAATTTGCTAAATTAACCTCTAATTGTGTTCTCGTACCAAATGGTATTGTACAAGTTGATAGTAATGGTTGGCCACCAGTTGCGACAGCTGTTTGTGATTGTTCGTATAATTGACTTACCTCATCACATCCATATGATGTTGGGTCACCGTTGATAAAATTTTCATAGTTAACCGCCCCCAATATTGTCGCCCAAGCAGATAATCCATCTGGTTCTGAAATACAAAAAGTTTGATTATTAACATGTCCAATATTTGGTGTTATTGGTTGTATAACTTGGGGACCTCTTGTTGGTTCACTTGTTGTATTACCAAAAGCCGTACTACCCATAATTTGATTAGAAGAATTAGGTAAAGCAACATTTGATTGCGATATTGGTATAGAACAAAAAATAGAATACGGTGTTTGTTTTATTCCATCAGTCAAGAAATTTATTGTGTTCTGTATCGCACTACATTCTGTTTCTTGATTTTGAATTTCTCCTTGAAGGTTTATGATTTGTATTAAAACATCTGGGTCATACGTAGGTTCTGTCGAATTTTGTGATTCAAGTAAAAATTTATTAAGTGTTTCACACTTAATCTTAAATAAATAATCAAATTCAACATTAAGCTGACACGATTCGTTAGAACCAACATTGAATATCACACTAGAGTTACCAACAGGGTTTAATTCTATGTTAAATGAATTTTCAATACTACATTTTGATTTTGCAGACCATAAACATTTTTGATTATTTGCATCAAAAGTATAACCTAAAACTTCGCAACAATAGCTTGTTAAAAAAACTGGTGCCAAAACATTCTGTGTGTTTCTTACAAATATAGACACAGAACCATCTTGGTTCTCAACTAACGAACCGTTAGTAGATAAGTATTGTTTTGTATAACAACTAGTTTGTTTTCCTGTTGGCATTATTGTTTTTATTTAGAGATAAATATTCATTTTATTATTATGGGGTGTAAAAACAATCTATTTTTCTTGGATAAAAATTATTAGTAACCCCATTTGCTTTATTATTATAGAAAGCATATATTGTTCCATTTTGACCATTTGCTATGTCAACCATACCAAATTGTGTTAATTGACATGCTACACCAACTTGTCCAGTAAATGGGTCGGTTATATTTGGAACGGGAGTTGTAAGTGTTTGACCAGCCGCATTTTTTTTAATACAATTACATTTATCTGGCATAACAACATGATTACTTCCATCCAAATCTTTAAATAATAGATAATTAGATTGTTGAGCTTGTTGAGCTAATACTGGAAGGGTTACATAGTTTGTTTGAACCATCCATTTACAAGTAACAAAACAACCACATCTTTCAAATGACGAAGATGGTGTTTGGTTTGCTTTACAACAAATATAACCTTTATTTTCAACCACACCTTTGTTTATTTCACTGTAAGGAAATGGGTTACCACCAACTTTTTTACAACAATCTATTGACGTAAATTTAGAATCCAAACCAACTCGTGAATTATTTACTTGGTAAACACTACCATTTGGTAGATATTGTTCATACGAAAATGAAAGTAACCCAAGAGATGTTAAAGATGGTTCCTTTACAAATTTAGGACAATTTTGTTTTTTTGGTTCCGTTTCACTCACACAAAGGCTTAATACATTATCTATTTGACCAGTATCACAACCACATTCATTCAATATTGGTGATGGATTAGGGTCTACGATAATAGATGGTTTGAAGACAATACAATTATCCAAAGTACTACCATCTACATTTGTCATGTTTACCGATGTGACGGTTGTTGCTGTCGTAACACCGCTATTAAAACTACCGAAATCGTAATTACTATACAGATTTGTTGTGTCGGTTGTTGTTGTAACTGAACTAACCGTAACAGCGCTAAATCTAGGTATCAAACAAGTAAATTGGTCAAGATACCTAGACCCACCGTCATATGGCCCAACGTGTGGGTTGTTGCCGCCCAATATATCTATTGTTGCACCTGTTCCGCCAGTTTCTCTATACCATAAACCATAATTTTGAAAATACATGTCTGGTGTATCTGCTAATGGTCTTGGATAACCTTCAGAATCAATTGGATATATTGATAAATCATCATTATTTAACCCATTTAAAAGCAATACAGCATTAAATAACTCAACATCAATTGGTCCATCTGCTTTGTAAATGTATTCGTTGAATTGAATCAAACCTTTTGGTGACCCAATAAATCTTAATAAAAATTCAATTGATTTTCTTGCACCTTTTGATTTCCATATCCACGGACTATTTAGAATTATTCTTCTCCAAAGTTCAACATCAGCTTCAACTGGTGTCAAGCCAACGCTTTGACCAGAATAGGTTGATTGTGGTGTAGACACATAACTAGTTAATAAGTCATTGTCAAATACTGCCGATACTAATTCCCACCCTAAAACATTTGCTAAATTTTTAAGGTAAATGTCTGGCGTGTTATCTTTTTTATCGTAACTTACCGTATTTGCAAAACTAATACCTATTATGTATCTATTTAACTCATCATATTCTCTACCATATATTTGTAACGTTTTGTTTATCTTTTGACCTGTATCATCTTCTTCGTCTGCTGATAAACGAACTGGTGCTGTGTCGAAAGATGTAATTGATTCAGAAACCAAAAACCTATTCATTAGGTTGCTTGATGACAAATCATTTACATCACAAATCTCTAATAATTTTGTTGCATAATCAAAATAATCACTACTTTTAAAATCAATATTGTAACCATCACTTACTGGCCATGTTGCAGAATTTGTAACATAAACAATAACACCAACGTCTGATTTTACAGGATAGGTAAAGCTAGCGGTATATATTGGTGTTACATCACGACTTAACAAATAATACTCTAAATCAGGTAATTCATTGAAGAATTTATCTACTAAAACGTTTTTAGGTTTTATATGATATGTCGCAGCTAAATCTGGTGTTGCAGCTGAAAATGGGTCGCCTTTTACTTTAAAATAAGCATAATCATTAGAAGTATATGTTGACGCAGTATATTCTAATATTTCATATTCTTGATTATTATATGCAATTGCATATGAGTTGTAGTTAACCGTAAAATTTCTTAAGTCATTTGCTTCATTAAAAGTATTAAGAATTGAACCATTTGTTGTATAAACAATTCCGAAATTATTATTTACAAATGATGTGTTTATTCTAAATGTTGATGTTTCATATAAATCATCATAAATATAATTTTGTACTGTATTACCAGTTACTGGAACACCTAAAGCACCAGTTGTTAGTGGTGTCAAATACAAAGAAGCTGGCCACTTTAAAATTATATCCTCCAAAGAAACTCTCATAAGTTCTCTAAGGGAACCAAACAAAGCATAATAATCTAATTTTGATTTATCTAAATTTAAGATTGGTCTAGCATTGTCATCTAACAATACAGCGGCTTGTTCTACCGTTACATTTAAACTTGATAGGGTGACAAAATTAGAAAAGTTTGATGTTGTAAAAAACTTTGTTAGTTTAGGGTCTAAGTTTGTTGTAACAGCAAAGTTACCCATTGTGAACAATGGGGTGTTGCCATCACTAGCAAGCTGTACACCAACTAAGTCAGGTGTAAAGTTTCTATACTCGATACCATCAGTATAAACAACTTTTTGAGCATATCCAACTACTTTTATTCTGTCATTAGCCATTTTCTATTATACTGTTGTTACTGTTGTAAAGTTTTTAGTAAAATCAATAGTTGTTCTTTGTTGTCTAACTTCAAACAATGGTTTACCAGTAAACCTATCTTTTATTTCATACAAATCATACTGTTTGTAAATCTGATTATTGAAGTTGTAGATAGTATAAATACCATCTTCGATAGATTTTGTTTGATTTCCGAACAAAGCAAAGGCCAATGTTTCAATATCTTGTTCAACCATTTCAATTTCAATCATCAAAGGATTGAAAAATGTATTTGTTATGATAACTTGTTGGTTTGGTTGACCAATATAAGGTAACGCATTTGGTTTTACATTAGATGCTGATGATGGTGAAACAGTGCAAAATGTTAAAGTTGAATTGTCATTAAACCTATATCTAATAGCTTTTTGATTGCTATTGGTTAAGTTTTGATTTACTGGTTCAGCTCTGTTATTTGATGTAATTACCCTAAAAAAGTTATTTATTTTAGCATCAGGACCACTAGTATTGGTACTCAAATACTCAACTCTGTACCCAACCAAACCATTATTTTCGAATCTAGTCAAAAATTGTTGTGGAATAGCCGCCAAATCAAACAATAAACCTTGTATGTCTGGAAATGCAGACAATACACCAATGTCAACTATTTTGGTTCTTATTTCTATTGGTTTTATTATAATTGAATAAAACCCTTTTATACCAAATAAATTTGCTGGTAATTTTAATGTATACATTCCACCAAATATTTCAAAACCAGTCACATTCGACTGAGTTTTGTTTGGATTATCCAGCGGTATTAAAACATCAGCTGGGTTTAACTTTTGTAATGTAGTGTTACCAATTTGGTCTCTAGATGGTGAATAATGATAGAAAATCTCAACGTCATCTGGTCTGATGTCTGCTGGTCTAACTATTCCATAAGTTCCTGTTGCCATTTTATTCTTTTTTTTTTATAATATAACTATGATTTTTTCAAAGTGTATTTTATGTTCTTCTAATTGTGTAAAATCCGTTACCATATCTGGCTAATTCTCCCATATTTTTTATTTCAGAAAGTCTTAAGTGCATATCCATAACTGAAGTTATACCTCTATCTATAAATACATCACTTTGAACTTCTGGTGTAGAAATTATTCCAAACAAATATTCTTCTTTGGTAATGGCGGATAATGAGACTGTTGTTTGGTTTTTACCCTCACCCCTAAACCTAAATTGAGTTACTGGGATTACTTCAGTCACCCCATCTTCATATGTAACAGTTCTAGTTATACCAGAATAGTCTCTATATAATATACCACTGCTTTGGTTATTTGTACCCAATAATGCATTATTCGCTGTATCTACTACATAAACAACTGGCTCTCCATCAGATGAAACTCTACTAACACCGTTTATTGTATTTCCAATATAGTTTATGTATGTCTCAGCTTCAATATCCAAACCAACTTTTAATCTGTCTAACTGACTATAAGAATACACGTCTTCTATTTTGCTATCTGTGAAACCAGTTATTGGTATATTAAAATATGCATAATATGATGATTCCGTATTCCCTGTAAAACGAAGTGTTTTAAGGTCTGTCTCAGTTATACCTGTAAATGCTGGTGGTAAAATACCAAACATAAAAGGTGAAGTATAACCACTCTGAATCATTTTATTAATTAAAATGGAATAATCTACTGGTGATTGAGCTACTGGAACATTTGAAAAATATTGTATATCAGTAAAAAGACCCATATCATCAATATCTTGAGACAAGAAAATATTAACGTAAAACGTACTAGCGGTCATGGCACCCCATGATGAGCTAAAATCACCCCTATTTGTGCTGTTTTCTAACGATATTTGACGTTTAACTAATTCCATTATAGAGCATTTATTTGATATAAATTAACAAAAATCTTATTACCTAGGTAAGTTACATTATTTGATGGTGCTGGTATGTTTCCTTGATAGGAATCATCTATAGTATAGAAATACCCAGTTGTTGTCCTAGATAATATAAATCTAGTGTACAATTCGTGTATAAGCGTATCAATAGGTTGTGCTGCTTGTTTGACCATCATGTTTGTAGTTCTGCCATCTTTTGCATTTTTAAAGCTGGCTCTCATGTACAAGTATTTAGGTGGTCCGCCTATTAGCAATTCATCTTTATAGTCATACAAAAAATATCCTTCAGAAAAACCTCTAGGATTTAAAAGAGGGCTTTCTAATGTGTATGTTATTGGTATTTGGTTTGCTGGTTTTGGTTGGCCGATAACACCAATTGGAGACCCCATGGGTACCAAATCAGATTGTGTTATTCTAGAATAAAGTGTAATATTTGTAACTAGATTTTGTGATAAAGGATTGTCAGAATCATAAAAATTCAAATTTAAAAAACTTTGTCTAAAATTTTCTTTTCTAAATTTTATATCATCATCTGTAAAACCTATTGCACCATATGTATTACCAGCTATTAATGTTACTCTATATATTATTCTATCTATTGGTAGTGATGTTTTATCAATTGGAACAAACCTTGTTTTTTCGTAGTCAATAATTGGGTTAATGTTTTTTTCAGTTTCAACGTCAACAAACACACGGTCAACCAACTCAGCATTGTCAACAACTTGATATTCCATATTTATCGGAATATTTATTGTCGTTGCTGTTGTACCGCTAGCTAGTGTTGCTAGGTTTATTTGAAATTTGTTAACAAACATCTTCAGCCGAGTTAATTGTAAATTTATCAGTAATGCTTTCCCCTACAGGGTCGCTTGGATAGGTTGAGTAGTATAAATCCCAATTATCAAATGGGTCTTGTCTTCTTACATAAAAACAATAATTGTCGTATCTGTAGTGACAACCATTTAAAAATGGATAATTTAAAGCCGTTCCATCAACTTGGTTAAATCCAATATCCAAAACATCCCTCCATAAATATGTGCCGTCACCCAAAGCTACAGCATAACTAGGTATACCAATTGTGTTAGCATCACTTTGTTCTATATAGGTTGAAAATTGTTTTATTCTAATCATATGATGGGCTTTATAGAAATAACCTTCTTGTCTAGGCCCTAAATTTGTGGTAACAGTAGTTGCTGGTGTGTTTGGTGTCGTAAAAGGATTTGCTTCAATTGTTGTATACGTCATTGATGGGCTGGTCTCTCTATTACGAGTATTAAATCTATGAGAAACGTGAGCTAAAATATATTCTCTTAATTCAGCTTCATTGTATTCTACCAAATCACCATAATAATCATTATTGTTTGTAATATTATTATTGTTGTTTATTGTTACATTGAATTCTAATTCTTTATGGCTAGGAAAAGGCAATGAACCACCATTATGTATTTTATTTATAACAGGTATATCTAACAAATATGGGTTGCTACTACTGCTAGTATTTAACTGTGCAATAAATGGCAACTCAATACCAGATTTAACTTGTGTAAACAAATTATTGCTGTCTGTTTTTATCACTGTCAAATATAATTCTGTAAGTGGTCTACCTAAATTATCAACCAAATCAGATACGTCAATGTCTTCATTAAAAACAAATTGAGTTATATCATCTTGATAAGAATTTTCACTAAAAGCAACTCTGTATGTTTCATAGTCATCTGTCTCAATAACTGGAGTATTTCTTGTTTTTATTTTTCTAAATTTTCTAAAATAGTAAACAGACTCTTTATCGTTTACCACTTTTTTCATTCTAGAGTCAAAGTCTATAGTATTGAAAGGTGATGTCGGTACGTCTATAACAAAATAATAGCCTTTTAAATCACCATTATCTAAACCTGTTCTTACTACCAAATGGTCTCCATCATAACCGTTTGAACCTGTGATTCTAACTAAATCACCCACAGCCAAATTGTGTAAACAACCAGCTGATATTGCACTCATTTGTCTGGTTGAAACATCCGCTGGTTGAATATCTACCAACAACAGACCACCATTTACCATTGTGTGACCAGAATCTGAAGTCGCTGGATATGTTATTGTTAATTCCCAATTTTTTACTGGTTCTCCTGTTGGATTGTGGTATGGGTCTATGTCTTGAATAAATGAAAACCTTTCTCTTTTAGGTTCCATATCAAAATAATTACAAAAACCAGCTTTTGTTATGTCTGGGTCATAATAACCAAACCAACCATTATTTTCTTTTAAATATTTTTTAATAACATTTGGATATACTGGGTCTGTAAAACGATAATCACCATTTTGATTTACGTAGTTAAATCCTTTCCAAGTGTATAAATCCAAATAAGCACCAGAATCATCCAAATTAAACAGTGGATTTGATGCCAATATATTGATTGTTCCAAGTATTCTATAATATGTGCTTCTTTGTCTTTCAAAATCAAATCGTTCAGCAGCATCAACAATTTTTGTAATAACTCCAGGTGGTAGTAACCTTTCACTATCATCAATGTTTATCTTAATATAACTGTCGGTATTCAAAGATTCCTTTGAATTCTCTACCGATAATCTAATTTGTTTTCTTTCTGTACTCATACTATTAAGCCGATACTTGACAACCAACACTATCAGTTATAGTCACTGTAGCACTTTGATTTACTGTTATTTGGTTATTATTGTTAAGCGTTGCTGTTATACCATTTACCAATACGGTGTAAGGTCCTATACCACCAGTTACAGTAATTGTTTTGTTTGGTGCGCTTACATTTGAGCTCGAAGCTAATGGAGAGATTGGTAATGGCATTTGAGCAGCATAGTAAGTTAATATGTTACTATGACAATCGTGTGTAGAAGTGTCACTAAATCTAAACGTAATGTTATTTACAAACGCTGTTTTAGGTACGTCAAATGACATTAGAGCACTAGTCCATGTTGGATTGGTGTTTAAATAATTCCATGTTGTTGAATTGTCTACTCTATACTCAATATAAGCTGTTGCACCAACAGATAACCCATTTGGTATTCTAAAATATATCCTATAATTATTTGGACTACATTGTTTAGCTATTTCAGCTGGTTGTGCAGCTGTTAATGTTAATTGAGCTCCATTAGACCCAACTGTAAATGTTTGTGTTGAAATCCCATTAGGGTCTTGAACCGTTACCAAATAATCACCTGCGGCTAAATTCGTTAGATTAAGAGAACCGCTAAAAAATCCAGCGTTATTAGTTGTTGTTCCAGATGTTGTTACAAAATATGGTAATTGTGCTCCAGTTACTGTTATCGCTAAAGCACCATCATTGCTACCAACATAACATGTTGTATTTGTTGGAACGGCTGTAATATTTATTGTTGTAGGTCCAGAAACAGTCAAACCAGTTGTTGTACAAACAGACCCAGCCGAATCAGTTACAGTAACTGTATAGCCTTGGTCTACCGCTGTGGCTAATCCAGTCATCTCAACTGCGCCATTAGTTGGTTCGTTAGTATAGTTAGGTACAGGTGCACCGTTTTCATCTAATAACGTATACACGTATGGTACTGAACCACCGCCTACATTTAAAGTTATTATACCATCTGATACTGAAGTTGACGTGTTATTTTTTGTCACACTTGCACTACAATAGAATGATGGTGGTCCACCTACAATCACTGTTTGTGTCACTGGGTTTCCACCAGCATCAAACACACTTATTGTGTATGTACCTTGTTCTAAACCAGTTGCTGTATCAGTTGCTGGTGTTACTGTTATTGTTCCGCTAGTTGTGTAATTATTCGGCCCAGTTATTGTGTATGTATAAGGGCCTTGACTGCCAACGATTGTAAATGTTATTTGTCCGTCAAACCCACCTGTAGTTGTTGTTGGTGTAACTGTTGCATCTATTACCATATCAGTATCAACTATTACAACACATGGTGTAAAATATCTTTGATTCATTTTATCCAAAGATGAACGCCCTGGTTGAGTTCCAAAATACATGAAAAATGAATGTTTTGGTTGAACAAAACTATTGTCGTTTGCATAACCCCTAAAGTTAGCATAATCTTGTCCGTTAATTGGAAAACCACTAGAAAAGTTATAAATTGCATCGTTAGCTAAATTAAAATCACTATTGATGATTGCTGGTTGTGAATAAATAACAGGGAATGTTGTTGCGCTGTTTATATAAAGATAAGCATCTCTAAATTGTTTACCAAACGTATCGTCAATATCATTGCTACCTAAATTACCATTCGCTGGTGTCATAATCGCACCAGTTTGTGGGTTAAATAATGCTTCGTCCAAGTCAACTTCTACTTCACACATATGTCTTAAATTTAAACATTGTCTTGCATCAACATGTAAACCAGCACAATTAATATCAAAAAATAATCCTGGAGCACCGTTTCCAATTTTAACTTGACCAGTCGCTAATACTGTAACATTGTCATCATCAAGTTCTTCAATTTCTGGCGGTAGCTTATAACTTGAACCGACTAATGATGGTTGTAACTTTGGATAACCTTGCCAATCACATGAGAACACCGAACCCAAACAAACAATATCAGTAGCAAATAACTTAAACGCTGCATTATGGGTTGTTGCAGCATAATAAAATTCGTCTTTGTATTTTTTAATTAAACCTTCTCTAATAAGTCCGTTATCACGATAGTCTTTCTGACAATTGTTACTATTACAACTGTAACAAGTGTCCAATTGTTTATTGTTTCTACAAGGGTTATCTGGTATACCATTGTTATTCCCATCGACACCAGAATAATTAGGGTCTCCAGTAAAATCTTCACAATCAAATTCACAAAATCTTTCTTTGCCTCTTCTTCTCTTTTTATATTTTAACAAATAACCAAATAACGTTCCAGTTACCCAATCGTTATAAAAATCAAATTGGAAAAGATTTAACTCTTGAGCCATCTGAAAAGCCAAACAATCATCTAAACCAGCTAAATCAGTTGGTAAGTTGCTAGAATAATTAATTGGGGGTGTAGCTGCATCAAAACCTTTACTGTCTTTACGGCATCCTGGTGCAAACAATGAACCATCATCAGCTGGACAAAGAATTGTTACACATGATACAAAATCTGGTTCGTTCAAATCGGCCCCAAGTTTATTAATAAATTTAACAATACCCCTTATAATGCTTACTATAACGTTTATGAGGGGTATTATTATAAAATTAATCAAACCAACAATAAAACCAATGATTTTAATAATTAAACATATTATAAAAAATATTGGATTTATAGTTGTATTAACTCTATTATAAGGAAACGGATTTTTATCACCAGCACAAGCATCAACATCTTTCATTGCTGTTATATTTCTGTTTGAAGCACCTGTTAAACTTTTTTGATATCTACTAATAAAGTTTGATACTGTATATATTTTATTCCAATATATGTCTTTAAAACTTGTTGGCTTTGTATTTTCATCAAAATTATAATCAATCTGATTACTGTTTTGTGGGTTGTTTGGGACTAAATATTTCGCTCTAGTTCTAAGTCTACCTTCACCACCAGTCACGTCCATTCCTATTCTAAATCTTACATTAGCTCTAGTAGGAACCCCTTTATTAGGGTCTTCTGACAAAACTAGTGTCCCAGTCTCATCGGTAATCATGTAGTCCAAATTCATTGGAACTTGAAAAGCCCATGTTCCATCATCATCAATAACTCTACCACCATCTACTGAAAATTCCTCAATTTCGTCATCGATATTCTTTCTAATCATTTCTACGCTACCTGCCCCTGCAACTTGTTCGCACAGTTCGCCTAACTTTTTTCTAGGTCTACACCTTTTGTTGACAGAATTTTTATCTTGGTCACCGTAAATGCTACCCATAAAAATAGCACAAGGTTGTAACGTATAATTCAAATCAACATCTACTCTTGTAATACCAATTTCACAATTGTCCATATCACCCCAAAAAGGCTGCACGTTTACACCTACATTGGATGATTTTATCTGAATTAATCTGTCTAAATTAGTATCAGCTTTAAATTTTGTTGGGCTGTCAAAAAATTTAGGTGAATTGCCTTGTCTTATTAAATCATATGGTCTTTGTGATGCTATTCCAATATCAGAAACGTCTGCATCAACATGGAGTGTGTATGTTCCTATAGGAACACCAAAAATCATAAAGTCACCAGCATAATTTGTTGTGGTTGTAAATTTATAATATTTGCAATATACCTCTAAAATGTCTGAATTATCTAGAACCTCTCTTTTGCTAGGAAATGTACCAACTGGTGTAAAGCAATCATTTTCAGTTACTGAATATCTAGGTAATAAATTGTATCTTATTCCGTCACTGTCTTTGTCTGTAACAGTATCATACGGATAAAGGCCAGATATTTTAACATCTTGTTTATCTATTTCGTCAATAGGTATAAAGATGCTAACCTTTGCGTTAGGAACCCCAAATCCACTGTTTATAATTACTCTACCAGCAACAACACCATAATCAGAACAAAAATTTTGATAAATTTCATCCTGAGTTATCTTTAATGAAAGGATTTCAACAAAATCTATGTCTTGGTCTATTTTAACTTTGACATATTTGTCACCTCCATTTGGCTTGGTTCTTATTCTTATTGATTCAGACATTAATTTAGATTTGTTTATCTGTTATATCTTCAGCATCCAATAAAACAACATCGTCTTCTGTTAGTTTTTCGAATTCTTCATCATCAATTAAATCATCATCGTCATCGTCTTTTGGTTTAAACTTGTTACCAATAGCCAACAATAATGGTTTAATATCAATATTTTCATTTAATATAATAATATTAAATGATAGATAAATTATATATAGATTTATAAATGGTAATGCCATTAAAAACATTAAAAACATAAGTGTTTTTAAGCTATATTTTATAAACTTTTCAAAAAATGATTTTTGTTCGCTTTGAGTTGAATCACCCATAGCTTCCATAGATACTTTACCTTTACAATTACATCCAGCCATATTAATTAATTTTTATTTATTCAAATATACAAAACTTATTAAAATAAGGAAACCTTACGATTTGACTCTTACTTTAATATCTTGCGCTGGAAATTTTATCTCAAACATTGTGATTGGGTCGCCAAATAATGTATAGTCACTTGCTATATCTATTTGTCTTGTTGTTTCATCTATGTAAGGTTGTGAAATCTCATTGACACTATATCCGTTTCCAACTTTATTGTAAATTCTTAAATCAATCACGTTTAATACACCACCAACATTATTTATATTTTCAATCAAAGGTGACAAATATATATTATCACCCATCTGATATTTGTTTATATCCATAAAGCTCTGAACACTTGAAATTACCTGTGAAATAATCTGTGACTGAGGTGATTTTTTATCAACAAATAAATCAATTTCAAAAGATAGGTTTATTATTTTACCGTTTGAAATTTGAACATAATCATTTAACATTCTGTAATCAGCTAAATAAGTTGCAATATTGCTTCTAAGCGTAGTTGTTGAAGTATTGGTTAATTTTCCATTGGCATCTAAACTTAAGATATACACTTTAACTTTGTTTTGTTCTTCAAACACACCACATCTAAATGGAACGCCAAATTCACCTGGCATTAAAGAAATCCTACTATGATAATCTTTTATTGTTACAGCTCTGTTTTGAGATGAAAAGTTATACTTAACCATGTTTCTTATTTCCTCAATGCTAGGAGCGTCTTTACCACCCAAAGCTGGAAGTGGGTTATTCACTCTAAGAGAAGCCTTAACAGAGTTATTTACTGTCTGATTTGGACCATTGACTACCATGTTTACCAAACCAAGACTAGTTAATACGTTTGGTCCTAAATTTGTATCGCCACCACCACCAACTCTGTATTTTACAAACATGGTTGTATTTGCTGTTGGCGTTTCACCCAATGCCATGTTATTTATAAAATCACCGATTTGATTAACCAAAGCTGGGTTTACATCAAAATCACAAAGGCTACTAACATCTTGGCTACCACCACCAAAGGTTATTTTTGTGAACCCTAAGTCAGTGTATTCACGTATAAATTTTTTTGTTACTGTTATCCATTTTCCTGGTCTAATACCAGCATTATCACTAGTAACGGCATTATCTCCAATAAAGATTTCACTTTCAGCTAGCGCATCCATTTCAAACCATCTATTTTCAATGTTTAAAAATTGGTCTAATGCTGGGTCTTGTATAAAGTTTGTTCCTTGAAGGGCTATAATAGAATCAATCGATAATACATTGTTTTCTGGTAATATAATTTGGAAAAATGGTTTAACGTCATTTGCTGATATGGTTCTACTAAAAATTTTTGTAAAACCGTTTACAACCATTTCTCTCTTTGTCAATGTATAAGTAGTTAAAACACCATTTGAATTGAAATTTGGAATAATCAATCTGTTTGGTACACCGCCTATTGTGAATGGGTTTGAAAAATCAATATCATACTGTGTTTCAAATACTTTACCAGCACCATTAACTTGAGCTCCAGCTCTAATAACTGGTGCATATGACACATCAAATGTATCTGCAAATGGCGGTACTGTAACTGAAAAATCAACTATAGTTACGCTTGGGCGTTTTCCTGGAATCTTTAAACCAAATGTTCTAGCTAAAGAAAGGACTGATTGTCTTTGTTGTGCATAATCAATTTGTGTTTCTTGAAACATTCTGTCTGTATTGAAGGATAGCATGTCCCCAACAGCAGCGTTTAATTCCAATAACATCATACCAACAGATGCATCGTTAAAATCATTAAAAATGTCTGGATAGTATTGTCTAACCATGTTTACTAGGTCGGTTCTTATATCCGCAAAGTTACGAGAAGTATAGTTAATTCCTTGTGCCATATTATATATTAATTATTACAAAATCAGAGGTTGTAAAAACGTCATCTGTTATAGTGTAGTCAAACCTAACCACAGCTGCATGGTCGTTTAACTCCGATGGTGTAACACTTATTTCATTTACTTTTAATTTTGGTAAATATCTGTTTACAGCTGTGTCAATTTCTTCTTTTATTTTAGATAATGTCAAGCCATCCTCTGGCTCAAAAATATATCTAAGTAAATCTGTTCCAAAGTCTGGATTATATAATCTTTGACCTTTTCTGGTCAATATTAAATGCATCAAATCTGCTTTGATTGCTGCATTTTCATCAAGGTTTAAATCCAAGAAGAAACCCTTTGGGCTATTCTTAAATGGATAATTTATGTTGATGTATTTTAATTCAGCCATGTTTGTGCTTTTATACATAAATATGGTACTAAAAGATTTTTGTAAGTAAATATGTAAATAAAAAAAAGGGCCTAAAAAGGCCCTTTTATAATTTTAATGTAATAATTTAAGCTGAACAACCAAAACACTCAAACTGACTATCTTTTGGTTTCTTGGCAACATTTACTTGTTGTGTGGCTAATTTTGTGTTTGTTTCCAACTTTGACTTTGTCCTAGTGTAGTAAACACCTGTTTTTAACCCACCTTTCCAAGCATACATCAAAGCACTTGCTATTTTCCCATATTTTGCATCAGCATGATATACGTTCAATGACTGTGATTGGTCAACATATTTGTTTCTAATGATGGCCAAGTCTAATAAAACTCTTTGTGGTATCTCCCAAACATCTTTGTATCTGAAACGAATATCTTCTGGTATATCAACAATATTTTGAATACTACCTTTGTTTTTAATAACTTTGTCAATCATTTCTGAATCCCATAACTCATGTTCAATCAATTCGTTTACAAGATATTTGTTAACAATCAAAAACTCACCTTGACCAACACGTCTTGTAAACAAATTAGCAGTAACTGGCTCAAACGACTCAAATGAACCCAAAAGAATTGCTGATGAAGCTGTTGGCATAAGACCGAGAAGAAGACTGTTGTACATAGGTATTGGTTCTCCAGCTGGTTTTGGTGACCAACCTTCAATATAAGTTTCTCCAACAGAATATAAACTTCCTTCCCAAGCTGGATAGTTTTGTCCTTTTTCTTCAGCTATTTTCATCGACTCTTCAACAGCAGCTTTATACATTGTTTCAAAAATGTCGTTGTTCCATTTCTTAGCTTCTTCGCTTTCAAACGAAATCTTCTTTTTTGCAAAGAAATCAGCTAAACCAGCAACACCGATTGCTAAAGCTCTTTGGTCCAAACCAGCTGCTTCGCTCCAATCATCACTCCATTTATTTTTATCAATAACTTTATTTAAACCTCTAACCAAAACCCTTGTTGTTTTGTCAATTGATTTAAGTCCATTGTGTTCAGCTAAGTTTACAGATGCCAAAGTACATTGAGGTGTGTATTTTGGTTTTGAAGCTTGAAAAATCTCACAATTATGAACTAATATATTATTAGCATAAAAATTGTTAGTATTCTCAACTTGAATGTCATACACATCCATAGTTTTTTCTAATTTATTAATTTTAATCATATTATTTATTTTTTATTAATTATTAATTATTTATATATTCAAATTTAAAACCTTTATAAGTTTTATTTCTACCTTTACATACTGCTAATACAGATGTTATTTTACCATCTATATATTCAGCAGCTGATTTTAATGAATCAAACTCGATAATATCACCGTTATTATCAATCCTTCTCACTTTTCGTTGATTGTTACCTTTTTTAATATCAAATGTGTATTCTTCATTCTCCCATCTAAAAATATCAATAAAAGTGTTGTTATTTTTACATTTTCTTCTGATTACAGTTGGGTTTAAACCGATTTGTTCACTAGCTTCAAATACATTATTGAAAACTAATTCTATATTACTATCAATATCTTTTTTGTAATAAACTAATTTAGAAATTCTAATAATACCATTTTTAGTTGTTTTAAACCCTCTGGATGAATCATCAGTAGGTTTTTTATAATCTGACCGTTTAGTTTTACTATAGACTAATTCACTATCATTGTATCTAAAATAATAGCCTTTATATGTACCACCATATTTAATACATCGGTATATTAATGATTTAGTTTTAAATTCATATTTATTAAGTATATCATTAATATTTAAAATATCTATTTCTTCTAATGTTTTAGAATCAATCATAACTATTAAACGTTTAACTCTAGATTTAAAATTTTCTTTCATATTATCTATACGCTCTTTAGTAAATTTCTTACCTTTATTCCAATGAACTCCATTAATTTTAGCTAAATAAGATGGATTAATTTCTATTGGTCTACCATACATAGGGTTTTTACTACCTTTAGTATTTTCACTATGTTTTTCCCTTATTTCTTCTTTTTTAGGATTATTATTAAAAGTATCACCACCAGTTCCACCTATAACAATATTAGTTAATAAACCACCTTCAGTAAATCGACCATAATAACCAATTAATTCTTTCTCAACTTTAAAAGCTTCATCTTCATTATCTGTTTCAAATATAACCTTAAAGTTAGGTTTGAAACCTAATCCAATTAATTTTTTAATCGTATTAGTTTTATGTGGGTTTATTTTACTACTGCGATTATCTTTTAATACATCAATATAATGTGTTAAATGTCGTTTTCTATTATTTTTAGCGTTATAATCACCTTTACCTATATAAAAAGGTTTGTAATTTATTTCAGAATAATTATTACTATAATCACCCATTACTCTATCATCTAATAAAATGTAAATATAATATCTCATATTAATAAATATACAGTACATAGTGTACTTTATACTATGTACTGTATATTTTTTTTTTATTAATTAAAATTTGTATCTAACTCATCATCCTCTAGTAAATCACAAGCCATTACATAACCTCTATTTTTAGTGAATATCCTATGGTCTGGTGTACAAATAATCCTAACATTTTTTTCTTCATCAATAATTTCAAGTACTTCAGCATTATCTTTAGTTTTTATAGCACCTAATATTGGTTGAAAAGTATTATCTTGACTTAAAACTAAAATATTTTTATGTTTTTCATAAAGTTTAACTACTTCTTCCATAGTTATTTTTTCAATACCACCGTTTTCATTAATGATTGTTATAATTGATTCACCATTTAAACAACACAAGTTGGATTGACAAATAGGGCCTATATTGGATTGCATATTTCTTTTGTTCGCATTGTCTTTAAACATAACATACGGTCTGCCACTTTCAACTTGTGCTTTAATTATGGCGTCAAATATTTCTTTTGGATTCACCTTTTTACCAATTCCCAAATCAACCGCTTTTTGATACTCTGTTTCAAATTCTTCACCCCAAAGAAGATGCAGTGGTGTTAAACCAGCTTTATTAATATCATTTGGACAGAACAAATACCAATCTTCACTTTTTTCAAGCTTTTGCATAAACAAGTCGTTTATAACAACAGCAGTAAATAAATCACGTGTTCTTAATTGTTCATCACCAATTGGTAAAGTAAGGTCTAAGAAATCAAAAATGTCTCTATGCCAAACTGATAAATAAAGAGCGCAACTTCCAGAACGTGAGCCTTGTTTGTAGAAACGCATTTTTGATTGAACCATATCTGCAAGTCTTACAACACCTCCAGCGTTGCCTTGGAATGAATGAACCAAGCTGTCTTTGCTTCTAAGTGGGTCTATAAGTAAACCAATACCAGAACCCTCTTTTGATGCAGACGCTATCTTTGTTAAAGTAGCTTCAATACCTTCAAAAGAATCTTCTTCCAAATGTGTTAGATTACAACTAACCATACCATTTCTTTTGTCCACACCAGCGTTTGTATATGTTGGTGTTGCAAAGTTGGCTCTTTTGCTTTTTAATTCTTTTAAAAGTTCTTTTCTAGCTTCTTCATCATCATCGTGCAAATGATAAGCAACACGCTCATACATGCATGAAGGAAGTTCAATTGGTGCCTTGTTGTTATCTCTTTTTGAATACTTCGAAAGAAATGTTGTCGCAGCAAAAAAGTCATAAGTCAAATCAATTGGTTGTAGTTCTTTACCTACCAATTTTGATTGTCTACTTAATAGTATTCTACCACCTAATAAGGAGTAGTCTGGATGCTGAATGATTTTATCAGCAGCTTTAAAAGCGATGATTTCATCTATTTCTGTTGTTGTAATGTTATCGCTTATAAGCGGCATAACTTCCAAAAATAAAGAATCGGCATCAACATTTAGTCCAGTTGATTGTGTTTTAATCCTAGTTAGGATTTTGTTTGGCATAAACGCTTGTGTCGTTTTGTCTCGTTTAACTATTCTCATTCCCATTTTGTTTAAAATTCCTCATCAAAAATACCATCAATAGTTGTTGGAATGTCTACTCTGGTATATTCACCTTCTCTCTTTTCAAAGAAGTTATTTTTAGAAGACAATCCAATTCTAGACATATATTCTAACGGATTGCTAACCATAAATTCTCTTTGGCAACCAAAATCGTTTAGCACAATATCCGTAACATATTGGACATATTTTACCATGTCTTGTTTTGTAATACCTTGTAAACCATCTGGCATACTTTCTTCAACAAAAGCTTTTTCAATTTCATAACAACCCAATATAACTTTTCTTAACTCGTCAGTTGACAACTTATAGTCATCTTTCAAATAGTTGTTATATAAATTAATAGCAAATTCATAATGGAATGTTTCATCCCTTAAAATTAATTCGTTCATTGCAGCTAAACCTGGCATTTTGTTTCTGCTTCTAAACCAGAAAACCCCAGAAAATACGCTAGAGAATGCGATACCTTCAATACAAGCAAACGCTACCAATCTATGAGCAAATGATGGATGGTTTATCCAGTTTTCAGCCCATGAAGCTTTTTTAGCCACTGCTTGATTGTTTTCCATTGAATTAAACAGCTCTTCTTTTTCGTGAAGATTTTTTATAAACGTTTCAATCAATAGAGAATATCCATTTGCGTGGACTTGTTCAATAAACGTTTGATGACCATAAAAATATTGAGCTTCCAATATTTCAACTTCATTAAGAAAGTTTGTGGCCAAATTATCAATAACCAACCCATCTGATATGGCAAAGAAAGCCAAAATGTTTTTAAGGTAAGTTTTTTCATTATCTTTTAGCTCATCAAATTTATCCTTACTCAAATCTGTTTCTTCAGCAACCCAAGTTTGTGATTCAGCTTTCTTATACATTTGCCACAAGTCATTGTGAATGATTGGGAAAATGGAATACCTTTTTTTAAGTGTTTTATCTTTTAGATACATTTTTAATAATTTAAATTTGTTTTTTATTCTTCGTTTATAACCGCTTTTCTTTTTGTACTGGCTAAAACTTCATTTACCCTTGCTTGGTCGTTAGTTTCGACATCTTTTTTGTATTCAGTTTGGGTTCTTGCTCCTTTACTTTGGCCCATATCTATCTGAATCCTAGCATTGTCAAAGGTTATATCTTCAAAGATAATACCATCCTTACCAAAACGTGATTTAAGTATGGCCATTGTTGCAGTTCCATTTTCTTTTTGGTCTAGAGTTTTTGCGATTGACACAATAAAGTGACCTATCTGACCTTTTTTAATCGAACCACCCATTTGGTCTGCTTCTACTACGTTTGCCTTTATTGAACTTCTGTTTCCTTGTACCGCTGTCCAACCAGCAATATCTAATTCACCTAACATAGCTTCAAATTGTCTCATAACACTACCTTCACCAACATTCGCATCATCATATTTTCTTGATGGTTGAACACAGTCGATATAATCCAATAGAACGATGTCTGGTCTAAAACCTTCAGCAATTTTTTTCCTGATATACTGTCTTATAATAGGTATGGTTGTCCCATCACTAGAAAATTTTTTAAGTTTTAAGTTACCTTTTCCACCTTTTGACTCTTTTTGCTTGTGTTCACATAAAGACGTGATTTCGTCTTTATGTAAAGATAAGCTATTCAAGTCAATACCAGTCCAACAAGAAATATGTTTTCTTTGAATTACCTTTGGGTTATCTTCAAAGAAGATTTGTAAAACTCTGTAACCATCGTTCATTGCTGTGTTAGCAATTTTGGTCATCATGGTCGTGTTGTGGGTGACGATGTAATCATCAGTAACATATAAATGTTCTGGGTTTTCCACCATAATACATTTAGCTTCTTCTTCACCGTAATACTCGATTGATTTAATAAATTTATTATTAGAATACTTAGTTCTATTTTTAAATTTATTTAGTTTTCTACTTAACCTACTTGGTATAATTCCGTTATCTGGGAAACTAAAGGAAATACGATAATAATTATTACAAATATTATCACCATATTTTCCAATCTTTTCAGAAATTGAAACTCTACCACCTAAAGATAAAACTAATTCTCTAATATCTTTAGATAACTGTTCAGATGTTGTTGAAATCTCTATTCTATGCTCATCAATATACCCATCTGTATCAACTAAACCTTGTAATAGGCTAACTCTATCAGATATAGAAGAATAAAGGTAGTTTTGTGGGATAAACTTAGTTTTAGAATTAGTTCCGTATAAGTCTAATTCGATTAAAGAATCTTTAATCCCTAATAATGAAACCTTTTTTAAATAGCGTTTAACTAAAACTAATTCACCATTAATTTCTTTTTCAATATCTCTAATTTGTTCTTTAATTGATAAGTTGTTATAAATTTTAGCAACCTCAGTAATTATTTCTTCATCTTTGGTAACAAAATTCGGCTGATTAGATGATGTAATACACCCATCACCTAATATAACACCTAATAAATAAGGGTCAATAATCAAATCTTTTTTTATGAATTCGATTGGTGATACATTGGGTATTTTATAATTCAATCGTCTTCCATTCCAAACTTTAACACTATTAATCATATCAATAGTTTTTACAACTTTAAATGAATTATCAGATTGTAAATAAATTTGTTTACCATCTTTTTTTGTTTTTCTATTTCTTTGATTAATTGTGTTTACAGACCATAAATGCTCAGCATCACATAATGTTTTAGTACCATCGTTAAATTTAACTTCGTATATAGGTCTTTTTCCTTGTGGGAATGTACCAATAACTTTGGTTGGTTTTCCGTCCCTGCCAATAACATAGTCACCTAAATTAATATCACCCATAGTTACCCAACCATTAGGTGTTAATATATTAGAAAATAATGGCTGTGCTTTACCGACACCAAACGGTGCCAATATTACAGCCAATTCACCTTTAGATAAGCCACCATCCATTACTTCATCCAAGCCTTTTATGCCAGTTCTTATTGGTTTTCTAAAGTCATCAACCAAAACATCTTTGATATTATCGAAAACATCCATGCCGTCATCCTTATTGTCGCCATGCTCCAATGCTTTTCTAAGTATTGTTTCACATTGTTCGTAGTTTTCAATGTCACCAATATCAATTATTTTTTGAATCTGTTTGATGGATTTCTTCAACTCTTGTTGTTTACAAAACTTCATAGCGATGTCTTGTATTTTAAGAGCATCATAAGAACTAGCCTCTTGAACCTTGCTAAGCTGTGTTAGGATATACTTTCTTTGTAAATCCTCTGTCACATCGGCTAACAGTCTAATTTTAACACTTCCTAAATCAGGAACAATATCATCTTTTTCTTTGGCTTCTTTTATGGCAGCAGCTATTACTCTAAGATATGGGTCACTAAAGTAATTAGCATCTACAATATCAACAATTGAATTGGCAAATCTATTATCCGTAAGTAATTGAGCCATTAGTCTAAACTCATAGTCTAAACCCAAATAACCCAAACTATCTCTATCTATTTTCGCCATTTTTTTTTTTTTATCTTTAAAAACGTTGTTATGGATAAATATCACAAAGTAGTCGCTTAGGCAACCACTTTGTTATATTTTTTTTTGCTTAATGAATCTCTAATCTCAAACATTATAACTGGTATAATTTCTTTTATAACCACAGCATAACGTACTTTTGGGGGAAAATAATTACCAGAAAACACTGATTTTGCAACACTTTTCTTATCTATCTTAATCTCAAACTGAAAGTCATCAATTTTTTCGAAAATGTTTCTAGGTTCTTGGTCTGGTTGAACAAAATAAGGGTTGTAGTTATTCCAAAGATAATCCTTCGATTTATTTTTCAAATAGTTAGGTATGATACCCATGCTACCATGATAACCATTGTTCATTCCGCAAATAGCATCCATCAATTCTTTCATCTCCCACGAGCCAATACTATTTTCGTTAAAATCACGAATGTTAAAATACCTTTGGCAGATAATATGATTGTTTATGTAAAGAACGAATTCAAAACGTTGTTCTTCAACTTTCTTTTGGTCAAATGTTCCTGTGTTTACTTTTGTGTTTGTCATAATTTAAATTTAAATGTTAAAAATTGTTTTCTCTGTCTATTAGTTTTTTAAATGGTTCTAAAAAGGTAGCGTACCTAGTCTCACCTAATGCTTTGTCTAACCCATCTCTTTTCATCATGATAAAAACATTTTTGAGGTCTCTACCCGATGAGTCAAGGGTTCCGTCTATCAAATGTTTTAATTCTATTACACCGTTTTCAGTTAACATTGGTCTTGACAAGTTTACCAGCCTATCATTAATCTCATAAATCTTGTCTTTTTGAACACCATCTGTAACCTTGTTTATGATATTATCTAGGATTGTAAGAGGTTTCTGTTTGTTGGTTACTCTATCACTTTGTAACCTTTTTGCTTCTTGGATTACGTCATCTACACTTAGTTTACGTTGTTTTAAATCTGGAAATAAAGAAAGTAATTTTGTCTCGCCTAAACCTTTGATGCCTTTTATGCTATCACTAACATCTCCAATCATGGTTTTTATAAGAACAGAATTATCTTTGTGATGGCAAAAGTACGAAGAATAATTGGTTAAACCAACGTATTCTTTTAAATCTATAAAATAAATTCTTATTTCTTCAGATATTAACTGCAAAAAGTCTCTATCTGTCGACACAATTGTAATTTGTTCGTTTTCCTTTTTATTTAAACAATAGTACGCTATGAAGTCATCACTTTCAATAACTTCATGTTTTAACTGTCTAACATACATTTCGTTTAAATAGTCCCAAACCATCTTTCTCTGTTTTAGTTCAGATAGTTCTATTGGTTGGGTGCCGTTTATATAATCTTTACCACGGCCACTTTTGTATGGTTCGTATATTTCGTATCTTAGCTTTCCGCTATAGTTTCCATCCCAGAAAACATAAACCTTATGGTAAAGGTCATCTGTTAAGATTTTTCGTAAAATAGTGAGGAATGAATACAAACCACCAATGTGTTCACCACTACTGTTGTATTCTCCTTTGGCACCGAAATACCCTACTTTAAATAGGGCATTTCCGTCTACCAAAAGTGTATTTTGTTTCTTTATTATTTTTTCACCATTACGTGGTGGTCTTTTATTCACAAACTCATTATTAATAGGTTAAACAATAAATTAAGCCATCATGTCTTCTTTGCTTAATCCGATTTCTTCTTTTTCAATCACAAAATCATCATACTCTGTGTTCAAATGAGCTTTTATGAACTCTTTGTGTTCTTCTTTGTAGTCATTGATTTTATCTGGGTTCCAATAACCATGTGGTGTTGATGCAATCTTACCTTTTTGTTCAATACCGTTAACTTGATTCTTTTCACATCTGATTCTTGTTTCAACACCGAACTGAAACTCTTCACCAGCAAATATAGCTTTTAATTTTTCAGTACTATGTGTAAGAATACCACCAAAATGGAAGATAAGTCTTGGGGAATAAAAGAACGCTTCACCACCCTTATGTTTGATAACTTTGTTTTCATTATCTAACCATATTTGCTGAACTACAGCAAATGTAGCAGTATAAGGCGCATCTTCTCTTCTAGAAGCTGGAATTCTATAATTAATTAGTGATTTAAAGCATGTGGCCAAAGCACCAGCAGTCCATTGATTGTTGGTAGTTTTTGATGTTGCTCCTTTGAAACAGTTTATTGAACCAACTGAATCCCAGAAGAAAGCAACATCTCTTGGTAATCTTCCTTCTTGTTGTGCATCCAATATTGTATGCATGTGGTATGATATGTCCTCAACAACTGGTTCATATCTTAAAGGTTTTGTACCCATTTTGCTATGTTGATGGTCATAACAAACGTACATTTTTAAAAGGTCTGGACCTTGTAAGAAAATGAAATCACCACGATAATTTAATTCTCCAGTTTCTTCATCAACATATTCTTCAAATTGAACTCCAATATTTTTTGCATGTGCCCAATTCCAGTTTCCTTCAGTTTCATAAATAATCGGTAGGATTCCCAATTTTTGACATCCAGCCACACCTTCATAAATCGCAGTTGATTTACCAGTGTTTGAGTATCCTCTAAAACTAGTAAAATATCCAACTGGAATCCCTGGAACTTTAACCGCATCATGGAACGCTTCTGAAAGCGGTATCCATGCTAATTCTTTTTCTTTTACTGTAAAATTGAGCCCTTGTGTTTTCTTAAAATCTTCTAAGTTAAAATCTTTTTTCTCAATAGGTTTTTTAGTAGGTTTCTTCGCCATTTTAATGTTATTAATTTAAATTGTTATTCTAGAACAAAAAAAGGCGATTCCTCACCTTTCTTTGTGTGTAAAACATTAAAATTACCATTCTAAAATGGGAGGTCATCACCTTCCTCTTCTGCGGAAACCTCAACTGGAGCAGTCGGAGCAGTCGGAGCTGATACGATACCAGCTTTAACATTTTCAACACCCAATGTCAATTCAGATTCCAAAGAGTCGGTTTCGCTAGATGTTGCTGTCAAAGAAGCTTTGTCAATAAATTTCTTATCTTCAGAACTCCATACTGGAATACCACCTTTTACAATGATTTCCAAGTACTCGTAACTTCTAACAGAATAAACATCTTCCCAAGTTCTTGAATCTGACAACCAAGCTTTTGCTTCTTCAGCATTTTCTGAAAGCGGACTAGGGTCTAGGGATGCAACAGCGGATACAACTGGCACATTGGTTTGGTTTCTATTGATGGTTAACACAAGGTCACGACCAGTTTCTGGGTGTGTAACATCCTTTTTAAGAGCGTTAAGAACACCGATGATTTTGTCATAGATACCCTCTTTACGATAGTCGTGGTTAAATCTCCAGAATTTAACACCTTCTTCTGGGCGTTCTCTGTCAATAACTTTAACAACGTACATCATCTTTGCACTGTATTTTTTAGCAAGTTCTTTATCAGACTCTCTGCCAGTAGATAACAATGCTTCACGTGCTTCGCAGAAAGGACATGCTTCATCTTTTTCGTGTTTCAAGCAAGGGAATGTTTTCCACTCACCATCAACTTGAATTTTATGGCCATGCATCTCAACGAATGGTGTACCACCGTTTGTACTAGGTAAAATTCTGATTTGTTTTGTAGCTGACTTCACACCATCTTTAATGTAGGTGTTAAAGTAGTTTTTTAAGTCGTAAACCTTTTCTGATTTTTTCTCATACTTTGGTTTGTTGTTTGCTTCGTACTGTTCTAAAATAGCTTGCAAACTGGTTTTTTCATTACTCATTTTTCTCTGTTTTTAAATTTATGTAGATGTTATTTTTACTTAGTTTATGTGTTACAAATATACTAAAAATATGACAAAAGTCAAGCAGAATATTGATTTATTTTAAGCCTATTTTAACTATAGAATGCAAATATACTACACATTTTTCAATGTTGCAAGTACGGAACAATTCTAAATAAAAAAAGCCCCAAAAAGGGGCTTTTTTATCTAGATATCTTCTTCTTCATATTCTGGAATATCACCCTCGTCATAAGGGTTTTCTGGTGTTGAAAATGATTGTTTAATAGATGAATCACTGTAAGTTGAATCAACGTCATCTTTTGTTAAAATGTATTCTTTTGGTTTACCACCTGTACCCATAACATCATACATTCCCTCTTTATCAGCCCAATAATCACTTAATTTTTGATTGAAAGGATATGAGTGAAGTGACCTCATCTCCAATTTTTCAACTGGTGTTGGGTTTCTCTTTATGAGTTCTTGCTCTAATCCTTCTATTTTATTTGTGATGTCTGTCATGTTAGCAACACGTGATTCCAAATCAGCCAATTTTTGTAGCAACACTTCTGTGTTTTTTGTAGCGGCATCAGCAGCTTTTTTAGCTTCTTCAGAACCTTTTACAATAGAGGTGACATCAACTTCAACCTCGTCACCAGATGGTTCATCCGCAGGCGCTTCTTCGTCATCCGCAGGTAATTCTTCGTCATCGGCTGGTTCTTCATCTGGTAAATCAGTAACTTCTTCTTCACCAGCTGGAGCCTCAACGCCTAAATCAGCTGCAACACTATCAGCAGCCGCTCCAATGTTATCTTCTGACTCCAAATCGTCTGGGGCTTCTTCAGCCTCATCCATGGTGTCACCTAAAATAAGGTTTTTAAACTCAGGAATTTCTTTTTTCTCTTGGTAGAAATCATATTCTAACAAAAGTTTAAATCTATTTTGTTCTTCCTTAAGCAAGCTAGGATTGAATTTAGTCTTTTTCATTAGAATAATAATTGTCTTCCGTCTTCTGTTATTATCTTCTTGTTGATTCTTTCAACAATGCTTTTGTCGCCTTTTATTACGCAAACACCAGAACTACAATCCATATTTGGATTTTCACTGTTTTCCAACATTGAATTCAATGCTTTCATAAGGTCTTCAGTTTTTTTGTTTGTTTCTTTTTTATTCGTATTTTCCATAACTTTAGTTTATTAAAGTTGTTATCTTTTATATAAATATCTCAAACACATTAAAAAATCCTCTGAATCTTGAAAATGCCTAGCTCTTGGCCGTTTAATAAAATAATCCTATCTTGATATTCTGACCAATCAATCTTATATGATTTATAGTCAATGTTTCCTATATCGCTACCAACTTTTAAATCAATTAGTTTATTTAAAGCGTTTATAGTATACAAAGCATTTCCTTTCTTGTGAATAGGTACGGCATTTGGGAATAAGTCTTTTAAGTTTATTTTTTTATCTTTTTCAAATTTAAACTTAAATGTCATGATGACTTTTGATTCATCATCCAAGTTTTTATAACAAAAAACTTTGTCTTTGGTTATTGAAAATTTAGCTTCTAGATAACTAATAAACCAATCAACTCTCTCTGGGAATATGAATGATGCTAGAAGAATCGTTTTGTCCATTTTTTATAGAATATAAGTACGGTGCAAATCTAATGTTTCCGTTTAGATAATTGATGCATTTTTTATATTCTATAAGTATCTCGTTTTCTCTCAAAAATACACTACTGCTGGCTTTTACCTTATCTTTTATTTTGTCTGAATCAAAACCGATATATTTTAATAATTTTAAATCTACCCCAAAGATAAAATTATCAGAATACATATACAGCATTTCACCATGTTCATAGGTTATAATGTTATCCAATGACTTTATTTTTCTAATTATTTTCATCATTGTTTTGCCCCTATATTGAATAGGGTCAACGAATACATACACAACTTTGTCTGTAAATTGTTTATAAACCTTATTTATAAACCAAACCAAATCTTCATCGTGTTTATCTCTTTTCTCGGTTCTTTTAAAAGTCCAATAAAGATTATCAGATAATTGAACATCTGTTATGTCAAAATCTGGATAGTGCTTTGATACATAGTCATAACCAATTATAAGGGTTGGTAACCCATCTATAATAGAGTTAATTGACTTTACAACGTTAAAGTCTTCTGGAGCATTTACCTTTGTTGTTGTGACTATATTGGCTACCATATCACGCAAAGGTACTAAAATTTATTCAATTTTGCAAGTTAACTGCATGTTTTTACTTGAACGGATGATTGGCTTATTGCTGGTGGGTTTACAGTGCTACCAGCTAGTACATTATTAACGCCAGCTCTAGTACCCCATGTAAATAAACTTTTACTTAATGATAATTTATATGCGCCAATGTTATTTTTTAAACCATCAACAATATCTTTGTAATAACCGTTTGTTAAAGTATCTACAGTTGCTTTTAAACCAGCATCTTTTGATGCGTAGTTTTTTACAAATGCTTTTCCTTTAGAACAAGAAAAGGCTGTTGATGATGGGCTACCTTGTGTTGTGTTGAAAGGGTTCCAAGCCGCTTTAGCGCCTTCAGCTTGTCTCCAAGCATACAAAAATTTCAAGTTTTCTGGTGTTGCTTGGGCACCCAAACTAGTTAATATTTGGGTGTAAAATTGAATATCAGCCGATGATGGTTGAACGACTGAAATGTTTTTATTTTCCAACTTATAAGTTTCTTCGGTTCCATCTAAGTTTTTATCCACTTTTTTATAATCGCATGTTGTATAAACCGCTTCTGTATTATTTTTATCGTTAGGGTTTCTAACAAAATCTTTATACGGTTTATTGGTGCTGACTGTAATCGTTTTAACTTTAGGTCTCTGAGATAATATACACGCAGCACTTTTACCGTGATATTCAAAATGCCAAAATTCTTCAAGGCCAGTATCATCTCTTAAAGCTTCTGGTATTATCCAACCATATGTGTATCCATTTTCTAATAACCAAACTATAGATTCATTTATGTTAAAATTATATCCTTGCCCAACATTTGGTTTGCTATCAACATAATTTTTTATGATAGCACCACTTTTTGTTAAGAACTGAAAATCAACCGCAATACCCCATCCATGATTTGAAGTGCCTGGTCTAGCAACACATCTTCTACCTTCACATGTTGCTTCATCATAAAGTCTTTGTTGTTCCTCTATAGTTCTAAAACCGCTATTTATGTATGCGTAAACGCCACTGTTACCAGCAAAACCTTGACTTTTCATCCATACAACCCAATCTGTTAACATTTGATTAAGGGCTGTTACAGCTTCTGGGATTAATTGATTTTTAGCTTTATCCCCAGCTATTGTGTTTGAAATTCCAGCTGGTGTTTGAATAGGTAATAAACCTAAAGAATCTCGATTACCATTATTTCCACCTCTATCTATTAATGTTAATACTATTGGTGGGAACGCTTTTGAACCTAGTGGTCTAGATGGTTCTGAAGGGTTTACATTGGCGGCATTAATGGTATCAATCAAAGACATGTATAAATCACCAGCTTCAAATATTGGTGTTACTGATTTTCTTATTCTACTTCCAGTAAAATTAGTTGTCATATGATTTGGTTTTATGCTATGTTTTACTCTAGTAATAACATAAGCACCATGAAACATAGGTATGTTATCCAATTGGAAATACATCATCGGTTGAATCATAGCGTTGCCCATCATTTCAACCTCAACTTTATAACTTCTAACAGAATAAACATTATAGATGTTTTGACCAGCTAAAGTTCTGTATGTTTCAGCACCTTTTTTAGATATATCCTCCATTATTTGTAATGATTCAGCTGTTTCGGCAAACTCACTTTGGTCTAAAACTATATCTTTGAATATGTTTTGGTTTTGCTGGCCAAATCTAACTTTGAAAAATACTGTTGGGTCTTCATAGTCATTGCTTGTTCTGGTTAAATCTGGTGGTATATCACCATCCCTAACGTCAAAGCCATCATTTGGGTAATTTGAACCCTTAAAGTCTAAATGTTTAGAACTTTGTCCAACGTACATACAAATAAATGATGGTCCAGAAACGCTTTCTGAATCTGAATATGTTGGGAATGGTTTAAAAACACTTTGTACTGTTTCTGGATTTCTATAGTTTATAAAAGATGGGAGGGCAATAAAGTCAAAATTATTTGATGATAAGATAGACGTAACCATATCATATAAACTAGTATTTGGTTGCGTCTTCATAATATCATGTATTGGGAATGGGTTAACAGCAAATCTATCTCCAATATCTTCAAAAGACCTGCTTATAAACCTAAAGCTATCTATTAACCTAAGTTTTGGTTCGTTAGAACCTGTTCTTTTTTTAGCCAACGATAAATCAGAGTCATTCCTACCACCACATTGAAAAAATATGCTGTCACCATCTTCAGATTCTGTTATCCATTTATCATACATGTTTTTACATGTTCTGTATAACATAAATTTTATAAGGTTATCATCTGAAGTTCCAAATATGCTATTCTTAATTTCTTTTTTTTGTTGCTCTTCTGTTATTGGTTCCATACCTTTAAAATTTTCTAAAAAGGTATTAATATATAATTCAGTATTTTCTTTTGAAATTGTGATATAACTTGCAGTACTAGTATTTACTGGTAATTTTTGTTTGTCCCATATTCTATATGACATATTAGAAATGACAACTTCTTTCTGTAAAACACTAATCAATGTATTGGTAACGGGTGTGTCATCTTTTATCTCCAAGAAATAATTGTTTTCATATTCACTATCTATGTATGGATTAAAAATAATATAATTATCAAAATTTTTACCATAACGGTTTTTTACGCTTAATGTTTCCAAAGAATCATTAGTTATTGAACCTTTTGTTGTTTGATAAGCTGTGGACCAACTACCTTGTGGTGTTAATTCTAATTCAGACTTAATTGCATTCCAATCATCACTTTTTGCGAAATCCAAAAATGAATTTTTAAATTCTTCTTTTGCTTGTTTTGGTAGTTTTAATAAGACTTCATCAAGTTTTCTATATTTATAACCAAAACCACTAACATAATTATCATTAATAAATGACATCGGAACTATAGGAAAACTCCTTAAAGTATCCAAATTTGTTGTAAAATTTACAAATTCATTTACAGTTAAATATTCATCTTTCTTTGGATATACATCTGGGTGTGATGTTGGTGAATTTGTTCCAAATGTTGGTAATAAAGAATTTGTACCATCAAAAAAAACTATCGGGTCTGATGTTTCTTCATATCTCCAAAGTAATCCACCGATAAACGCAACCCACAATTTTGGAGCGTATACAAATCCAGCCCTGTACTTAAATAAATTTAAAATCTCTGTATCTACATCATTACCTTGACTAAAAGAAGTAAAAATTGTGTTTGTTTTTACCGCATCAAAAGTAAAAGTGTTATAATTTTTTTGTATTAATCCATTCCAAGGTAGTGTATGCAAGAATAAAAAAGCTTTAGACTCTTCTTTAGTTTGACCATAATAAAGATTACTACCAAATAAACTAATCGGTACAGATACATCGCCAATCCCAATAAATCCTTCATCAAATATGTTAAAATGTACATAAGGATATGATATATTTTGTTCGCCTTTTTTAACATTAGACATTAAATCTATCGTTTTACCATAATCCATGTGCAACATCTTATCGGATTCTTTAAACATTTCAACTATGTTATTCAAGCTACTTGAAACTTTGTATTTGTCTGGTTTCACATCAAACTGAGACGATGTTGGTTGGCTTTGGTTAGCTTGATTGGATGCTGACCTAAACTTACCTAAACCATTGGCAAAAACAGATTTATCAACAGCGTTTGAATAAAATAGCGTACTAAGTGGTAATCCATCCAGTGCTTCATCACCCCAATTTAATTGGCTAAATTCTTGTATACCGTATAAACCACCAAAGCAATTAAAACCGACACTATTGATGTTATCTTCAATATCTTTTAATTTTTCTAAATCTATTATTGATTCTGTATTTATACCAGTAGGTAGTGAATAATTGGCCGCACCATTAACGTATGAATCTTTGTCAACGATTCTAAGATATATTGCACCATCATCATCTGGGTTTGTTGGATTTGTTGGGTCTTCATAAAAATAACGATTTCCCAAAAATAAGCTACCACTCTCTTGTTTTTCTTTTAATTGTGTAAATCTAGTTGGCCATACAACTTCATTAAAACTATCATTTATTGGAAAATATTTATTTATGTTTTTTTCAGGTAATATATATCTATAATCATAAACCCCATTTTCTTCTACAAGTACAAATGAATCATTACCATTAATTTTTCCTTTTGTTGCTTTTATAACACCAGTAGCACCTGATAACTGAGACAATGACTGAACGACTGTTGCTTTATTTGGTGAATCGTTCATAACAGCTTGAGCTTCAAAATTTGCCATCGCTATTATTTCATCTGATGTTAATGTAGTTTCCTTGTTTGTAATCCCCAAAAATGTTGCAGCTCTTATTAACACCAAAACTAAAAGCTCGTCTTTTGTTTTAGGATTAATTCTGCTATATGGTGCCAATTCGTTTTCGAAAACTCTTGTATCTAAAGGATTTGACGGAACCCAATTTGATTTTAAGGATTCAGCCAACCTGTCCATGTCATTTTGTGTTTGAGCTTGTTCGATAAAAGCTTTTAATAAATCTTTTATAAAAAAAAGTTCTGGTACGTTATCTGGATTGTCTAAAACGCCTGGTTCTCCTAAATAAGCATCTTCTAATGTTTTATCGGTTTCTTTTCTATAATCTGGCCATGGATAATACTTTGGTATAAGATTATTTTGACCATTATTAGTTGTCGCATCAGTATCTATATCACTATTTCCTTTATTTTTAAAAACTTTTTCTAATTCATTTCGTCTAACGTCATCTGTGTCAGATGATGCATTTCTTGAAACCTCATAAATACAATACATGAAAACTTCAGCAGCTGTTGTAAGTATTTTTACAATATTTCTTATTGATGGGTCAAAGTCTAATTCTGATTTAACTTGCAAACTTAACCCTTCAGCCAAATTCTTTTTAGTTGCGTCAATGTCTGAATTTATTTTGGTTAACTTGTCTTCTAGTTGTTTAAAAAGATTTGTATTATCAACAACATTAAATTCATAATCATCTTGCAAAACATAATTATTGTTGGTTATGTAAGTTAATAAATCTTTTCTAGTTTGTTCCGCATTTGTTGAGCTGACCAATTTTTTCTTAGCTTCAGCATAATCATTTGTTGGGTCTTTTAAAATTTTTAATGTTAATTTATCGTATTTTTTTATATTGATAAATTCATTTTTATCTAAAGTTATATTATTAATTTCATTAAAAGAATCGATTAGTTTTCCAACTGATTCTCTGTAAGTTGTTGCAGCTTTTTCATAATCTTTGTTTGTTGAATTTACAATCGCAAAAGAATATGTGGCTGATTGTTTGTTTATATCAATTATTTCACTAAAATTTTGTATTGTTCCTCTTATATCAGTGATAGTGCCTATCTTACCTTCCGCTAATTTAAGTTGGCTGTATTCTTCACTGTTAGAAAGAATTCTCCCAACTTCTTCATTTATTTTTGAAATTTTATCATATAGTTCATCTAATGTTAATAAATTAGGGTCTTCTTCTTTTAACTTACGGTACTTACTCTCACCAATTATTGTGTATGGTATAGCTTTTAAATAACCAATTAACATATCTGACAACATTGCATAAGTATAACCAACAAAACTAGCTGTTATTTCAAAATTACCAGTTTGTGAATTAAATCTAGATGTAAATTTTGTCATGTGCAGACAATATTCAACTGGCTGACCATAATAACCTTTTATTTTTAACTTATATAGTGGGTATGGGAGTTGAAAAAAGACTGAATAATCATTTTCATTGTTAGCTGTTTTTTCTTCATTTTGAAAAATAGCACTGCCTCTAATATCAATAAATTGAATTGTTATCATTGGCGCAAATGAAGAATTAAAATCTATATCTATTGATGTTATGCCTAAATTTTCTTTAGAATTTTCATCACCAAAACTAGTTGTTAGCTCAGTAAACTTGGTCGTCAAAAAACGTTTATCACCAAAAGACTCGCCTTCTATAAAATTTATTTTAACCCTTTTATCATTTAGTGCAACATTACCAGATGATTTTGTACTAAGAAGCGTTCTGCCTTTTTTTTGTGTTGATAGTTCAACTGATATTGTTAAATCCTCATATGGTACAAAAAAATTAGAACTAGAATCTTGTCCATCAACACTGTTTGGGTCAATTATGTTTAATCTATTGGCCATAAAGTAGGTTGTATGTTTTAACTTCGTTTATATATCTTTGAACAGCGTTGTCGTAAGGAAAAGGAACCCTTATTGGTGACATGTCTGGAATGTTAAACTCTAAACCACCAAATTGAGGGTTAGCCAATAATATCAACCAGCCGCTGTATGGATTATTATAATAAGTGTTACTCATTTTGTCAAGTCTACTAACACCTTTTTTATAAACAGCTAGTTTATCACTTTCAGCTCTTGGAATAGAGATTCCTGGAAGTGGTCTAATCTGACCGTTCTCTCTAAAATTACTGTATCTATCGAAATATTGTGCCATGCTATTTTAATTTTTGTTTGTTTTAATTTATTAATACCATTCTTGGAATTTATCACCAACATCTGGAACTTTAACAGCAGCTGGCGCAACTAATTGACCGTTGTAGAACACTTTTAACATATAATTACCTCTAATTAAGGTACCAGAAGTAATTGTTCCATTGTCTACTTTATCACCCATAAAATATTGTGAACTGAATAATGCAAATGCATTCTTACCATCACCTCTATCATAATTGGCCGATGTTATAATATCTTCAACTCTACTAGTAGTTGTTGGGTTTGGAACAACATCTAATGTTATTCTAATACCCTTATCTAAAAATGCTTTAAATTCATCTTCGCTTATCAATAATGTTTGTGTATTTCCAGAATTTTGGAAAATACCTTCTTGTTTTAACCCTACTTGTATAGTAAATTGTTGAAGGTCTCCAAATTGTTCAATTTTTACATAAGATATACCTGTAATTTTTGGTTCTGTTGTCCCTGTGCTAGGTGGTGCCTGTGGTGCTGTTTTAGCAGCTGCGTTAAGTTCTTCATCACAAGCTTCAGTTTGATTTATTTCTGGTTCAATTTGTTTTTCAGATATAACAGTGGTTGTTCTGAACTTATTTATGTTCAAAGTACCATTAACTATCTCGTATGCTCTATTTGTACTTACTTGAACTGTATCTAACGTATTAGTACTAGCATCACCAGTATTTTCTAATCTTGCAACTGTTGTAGGTGCAGGTTCAGATTTTTTAATATAATCAGCTCTTGGGTCGTAAACATGTGTATTCGCATAGTAATTAAACGACAACGCATTCTGCAATTTATTTATTGGGCCTAATAGCGATGAACCACCAACAATTTTAAGAGATAATGTTACATTTGCAATCATTGGTTGAACACCTATACCTTCTGGATTTAAATCCCAAACAAGTGGTTCATAATCAATTGATAAATTATCTATTATTACTTTTGTATGGAAGAAGTCACCAATTCTAAGAATACAAATTGGTGCTCTACCAAAAGCTAAATTATCTGTGTCAAAGTTTTCAGTTGTTGGGCCTTGTCTAGTACATTGTTGTAAGAATGTTAACCTAGAATTTAACCCTTCTGGTGTCATAGAGTGAAAGGCTGGGTGAAAATATCTAATTCTTTCTCTAAATGAATCAAAGACAAAGTTATCAGTTTGTTTTAATTTTTCAAAATACATAGCTTCATTATAGAACCTATTAGTTATTTTTGAATTTACATCAAAGTTTTGTTTTTTAACAACTGGTGTTGGTTTTACTGTTTCTTCAGTGGCCAATGTACTATCAAATTCAATTAATACTTCAGCTCTTCTGTCTTCTTTACATTGTTTTTGGTCTGGTTTTCCATCTTTAACACAACCAGTATTTGCACCTAATGGTTTGCTAGTTATTGTGGCAACCAATCTATTATCTTGATTGGTTATACCCATAGCTTTCAAATAGTCATATATTGATTTTCCTCTACCTTGTGCTAATTTTTCGTTAGAAACTTTATCACCTTGAACACTGGCAAATGCAGATATCTTTATTTTACAGTATTTGCACTTGCTATCCATATAGGCTTTTAAAGCAGGTAAGAAATTAGGGTCTGATAAACCACTGTAAGATGGGCCATCAATTTTTATTGGAGTTTTATTTAACCCATAATTATAACCATCATAATATATTGTAAATGGAGCATTAGGTATTGGATTTCCATTGTTGTCTTTTGGTGGTGTAACTTGTCCTTGAACATTACCTATACCAAATCCTTCTCCTGGTTCTTGTACTGGTGTGGTACCAACACTACTATTACCGTTATTGAAATCATTATTCAATCCATTTTCGTAACCAAGAAGAATTATGTCATCCAAAGTTATTACATCATTAGGAAAGTAAACATCAAATTTAATATCTGGTGGTCGTGGTGTTGCCAAAACTTGTTGTTGTGGTTCTTGTATTTCTTTTTCGACAATTGAACTTATTTCAGAAACAGTAAGTCTTTCAGCAAATCTATTATTAGGTTCAACACAACCAGCAACAAATGAAGCAACATAATTATCTTGTGGTCCTAATGCACCTCTAAATGAATTCATATAACTTGAATGGTCGACAATTATACTAAAAGACAAACTAGCTGACCTTTCTGTGTTGTTATATGTATAAACTGGTTCACCTCTACCTATAAAATTTGTTGATTCCCAATTAACAGAAGAGGATTCATTAAATTGAATATTATAAGGTGGAAACCACATTATTCTGCCTTTGCTTCCAGTAATTAAATCACCTCTTCCAGCTTCCACAGGTGGTAAGTTAGGTAGAAAACCTTGCCAAGCTAAATTTTCAATAGATAGCATATAGTTTTTTGGGTCAGATACACTAGTTAAGTTTCCTTCACTATCATAATCAGTATATTTGTCATCAACATATGGTGCGACTTTAACAAACCCATTATCATCCAATGTTGAATTTAGTGTTTGAAACCTGAAATAATTTTCACCAAATAATTTTGATGTGTCATTAAGACCAGAATTTCTAACCATTTTTGATACTTGGTCGTATCTATCTAAAGTAGTCCAACTTCTACAATATGTGTCTTTGGCTTCCGCTCCTTTGTCAACGTATCCAATATCATTGTATAGACTACCAGCTAAAACAGCACTACCTTTAGATATACCATCAGCATTTGCTGTTGTTATTTGTGATGATGTATAACCCATTTCACCTTTAACAGTGACTATATTTTTCATACCTTTACTGTTAAAAAGTTTTTGTGTTTTAACGAGCAAAGATTTTCTATCACCAATAAGTGGTTCATAATCAGGACTTTTATTAACAGCTAAACCATCTCCTCCAAATGAACCCCAAGAAAAATTAACATCATTTATTCTTCTATCTGTATATCTACCTATATTTGTATGACCTACAGAAGCTTGTTCTTCTGGCGCTTTGAACCCATACTCGCTAATCATTTCGCTTCTGTTATAACTTATTTCAGGTATAACATTGTTTGGGTCTGGTATTGCAAAAGGATATATTGTCCCTTTATCAGCATCATAAAAAGCATATAAATTTGGGTTTATTGCTTTTCTACCTCTATTGTCCTCATATCCTGGAACATAACCACTTCTAAATGGTGTTGTTGATGGGTTATCATTTTCAGTTGTGCCAATTAAATTAGCATTTACGTTAGCTATCAAAGCTTTAACTTGTCCTTTACCAGTATTTAATATCATTGAGTTTGCTCGCTCAATATTACCAGAATTGCTTTCTGATAAAAATATTGAACCAGCCTCATTCAAATAACTAACAGGAACTTGAAACCCTAATACTCTTGATGTATAATCAGCTATACGACCACCTAAACTTCTTGGAACCGTAATCGTATAATTTGGCCTAAACCCAGATAAATTACCAGTCTTAACTAAACTTAATATATTTTCTTCAACATTCAAAGCGCCAAGCAAATCTTCTTGTAAATTAAATGCAGCATTATTTGCCAAAGCTAATGCTAATTGTTGACCTCCAATCAATCCTAATTTTGTGTCATTGATTAGACCAGTGGCACCAAGCACTCTACCAACCAATGAAGACCTTACATCGTAGTTGGTTACTATACCGCCTTTAGCTAACCCTAAGCCATTACCATCCAATATACTACCTATTATATTGGCAGCTTGTACCCCAGCATTTCCGCCACCATTTAACCCACCAAATACATCCAAATAGCTATCTAATTGTTGTGAGAATCCAGCTGGCTGTAATGAAATAAAATCAGCCATGTCAATTTGTTTGGCTGTATCAACATATAAATTAAATAAAGTTGCGTCTTTTCTAAATTCAGCATAAGCTGTTTTACCAAATAAACCATATTGTGCAACTTCTTGATTTGCTGATGTTGGGTATGATTGAATACCTTGCGGAAATTCAATATTACCAAACACACCTTGAGTCTTTTGTATGTATTCAATATCAAACAAAGAAGGTGATGTTGGGTCATCATCTTTAAATTGATTTGGAAGAATTGCTATTCCATATCTTAATAAACCTTCTGTTTCAAGTGGAAGACCAAATGGTATTACGTTTGAGTTTCCATTTATACTTGTTTCTAATACAGGTTCACCAATTCTAGGACCACCATTTATTGATGTTGATAGAAACGGATATTGTGGTAATAAATTTTTGTTTAATAAAAAGTCTCTATACCCAAGACCAGTTGCAGTATTGGTAATACTGTTTTTAGTACTTGGTGATGGTGATGACGTGTTATAAAAAGGAAATGGCATAGTATTTTATGTTTCTATATAAATACTATTGTACCGTAATTTTTAATAAAATAAATGATTAACTTGTATATAAAATAAAAAAAGGCACAACTAGTGCCTTTTTTTTATTATATTTATTATCATATTTATTATAATACACAATATATTATTATATTAATATACATTACGTAATAATGCAAATAAACCGTTTTTTTTTGACAAAGTCAAGTCTATTTTAGAAAAAAATTATTACAGTATTGATACAACATTGATAATCAAGCAAATTAATTAACCCTTTTGAACTTGATTTTTCATTTTAGCAGCCTCAACGTGTATCATCCTAGTTATTTCCCTAACAAATTCTGGGTTTTTGGCCAAATTCATATTGATTTTTTCGTTTCCAGGTGTCATTAATACAATTTCACCACTTATATTTAAGTCGCCAAATTCATGTTTAACAGTATTTACACCAGCATTTTGTGACATTACTTTATCAACTATACCACCTGGTTTCATTGCAAGAATATCATCTTTATTATCAATTGGTGTGACATTTTTACCTTCTAATATAGCTCTTCTAGATTTACGTACAGATTTTTTAGTTCTGCTAAAAATCCCATCTTCAACACCATATGTGTCTAAATCAAATAACTTTCCACCACCAAAAGCACCTATTCCACCACCAATAAGAGCACCTAAAGGTACGGTAACTGGAGCCATTATACCACCAAAGGCACCGAGAGCAGCACCAGCTGAAGCACCAGCCAAAGCACCACCAAAAGCACCAACACCTTTTAATCCAGCTCTACCTAATGCCGCACCAGTTGACTTTCCCTTTTCTTTTTGTTCACCAAACTCATCATATGCTGCAAAACCGCCAGCTGCAACACCACCTAATCTTGTAGCCATAGACCCAGAAGCGCCTTTAAAATTAGCACCAAATTTTTGCATATTTGTCATACCAGCTCTATTCATAGCGTTCATATTTCTGGTGCCCATTATACCACCAGTTCCACCTCCTTTACCAGCAACAGTATTAAAACCAGCGCCAAAAGATAAACCCATAGTATACCATTTAGCAGCTTCAAGCAAACCTAACCCACCAATAGCACCAAGAATAGCTGTTATTGGGTTTTCAGCGATAAATTTTCCTAAAGGTCCAATTAACCCTGCAAATGTCTTTGCAGCATCTTGAATTCCTTTGATTACATTTTCATCACTTAAAACGAGTGCTAATTCTTTTGCTACTGGTCTAAATGCTTTATCAAAAGCCTCCAAGAAAGGTAATAAAAGTTGTTTCATTTGAGTAACCACATTTGAAAGGGTTTCATCAAATGTCTGTGCTTCTTGTGCTCTTTTTTGTAAACTAGCTTTTTCTTCCATAGCAGCTTTAATAGCCTCTTGGTCAGCATTGCTTAATTGTTTAACCAATTTTGGTCCACTTTCTAATTGTATTACAGCCTCCCCATCCTTCATTGTAGCCGTATTTGCAATAAACTCTTTTGTCGCTGGGTCAAAGTCATATCTTATTTCCTTTTTAATCCCAACAGCTTGGGCTGCTGTTTTTGCAGCAGCGGCTAAAGTTTCAAATTCCAATCCAGCAGCTTCAGCAACTTTTCTAAGTCTTTGCATTTCCATTGCACCAATCTCAAACTTTCCAGTTTTATCGCTAAAATCAGCTGAAGCAGCGGCAGCATTTATCACAGATTCCTCCAATGCATCAACATCGTTTCTGGCCATATACATAAGCTTAAATGGGTCGGCCAATTTAGACCATTCACCACCCAAGACTTGTAATTGTGCTGACATATCAACAGCGCCTTCAATGTCAAACAACTTTTCAGCCATACCAGCTGTAAAACCCATATCAATTCCAAGCTTTGCAGCTCTTTCAGCCATTTTTGCCAAACCTTTAACACCATCTTTAAAGTTGTATTTGTTAAGCATTTTAATATTTTGCTGAATGTTCTTTACAACCTTGCTTGAATTGATACCCATTCTAGACGTATCACTCACAACTTGTTTTATAAATTCACCAGTTCTTTCAGCTGAAATACCTTGTTTTTCAAAATCAGCAGCCATTCTTGCCGCACCTTCAGCACCAATACCAGTACCTCTACCAATAGCAGCAACTGATTCTAATGCTTGAGCACTAAGAAGAGCAGCTCTACCAAGCTCATCACTAAATGTGCCTTGAATCTCAGCTAATTCTTTTATATCGGCTCCAAATATTGTTGTTTGACCAACAGCTAATTGTAGATTTTTTCTAAACATATCGCTTCTAGCACCAAGCAAACCCATGCTGGTAGAAGCTGTTCTTATAGATTTGTCAACTTCAAATAACCCACTCCAAGATTTAAATTTACTATAACCACCAGAAATTGTTGAATATATTGATTTAACATCTTTTGCTGCCACACCAATAGCTGACAAAGACTTTGCATACTTATTGGTTTCTTTGATTACCTTTACATATGTTTTTTGAGTCTCAGTTAATACCTCTAATTGTTTTTGTAACAATTTAAGTTTCTCATCTTCTATGGCCCTTTGTTGAGGTGTAAGTGTTGTTGCTAATCTTGCGGTTACTTGTGCTATCTGTTGATTGACTGTATTTATATCTTCATTAAGATTTTTTAAGTCCTTCATTAACTTAACATACTCACCAGAAGATTCAGCAATCTTCTTTCTAAGTTCAGCTTCCCTTTCTAATTGTTCTAAGGCTAATTTAGCCGCTTCTTGTGGTGTTAGTGCCATTACTTATTATTTTCTTGTTCTTTATCAAAACCACTACCTTTGACATCTTTAATATCAATCACAGCGTTATATTTTTTCTCTTCACCATTGTCATATTTTTTTATAAACAAAACATTGAAAGGGTGTTGAGTTCTTTCTTTAGTGTTTTTTGACCTGATTATTATAGAAATACCAGCTTTTTTGTCCTCTAATGTTAACTTTTCATCGTCAAAACTTATGGGTAAAACTTTGGCTGTGTAATCAATATTATTTTTAAATTCTATTTGTGGATTACCAGCTTTTACGGAATCAAAAACAATTGATTGCGGTGATAAAATTTTATAGGTCAATTCTTTATTAAATACAAAACTATCAAAATCAGACCCAATTTCGTTTTTAATTCTACTTCGTCTGAAATCAGAAACAATATTAGCAGCTGAAACAAGACCAGTACCTCTAGGTTTTTCACCCTTAACAATTGCAACTAAATAGTTCCATAATGAAGGTTGTTTATAAAAAGCTGTTTTCATTGTTGGGTCGTTAACTATTGAATCGTATAAAGCTTTTGGGTCGATTGAACTCACCTCATCTTGAGCTTCAGCATCTGGTTGTTTCTCTGGTTCTACCTCACCACATTTTGTTTTCTTTTCAGCTAAACTAGATGACTCAATACTTACAATATTATTAAAAAAAGATTTATTTTTTTCACCTTTATCATTTAATGAATCAAACACCAAAGTAAATGCGTCATCTCTTTTTTCAGAAGGTTTTATTGTATTTGGATTTAAATTATATTTACCTATTGGGTTTTTATCGTTTTTGTTACCAATCTTTAATGTAAGCTGAAGAGTATCCCATTTACATAGCGCCTTTTTATCATCCAAAAGAATTTCAAAATCAAATTTTGGTTCAGCCGCTTTAATACATCTTAAGACAATTTTGGTACCACTCATTAGAGTAAATTCAATTGATTTGTTTTTACCTAACAAACCAAATAACTCTACAAGCCTTTCACCAAGCTTTGTTTTAACATTTTCGTCAATCTTGACAGCCTCTGATATAATTTTATTCATAATATTAATTTGTGTCTTTCAATAAATATCTATTAAAATAAAAATCCCCACAAAAGGGGATTTATTAATTTATTGGTATTTCACCAGTTTTTAACTTTGTTTTCAATGCATCACCGCTTAGTTTGGTTGACCTAGAACCCTTAGCATTTTTATTAGTTTGCTCTTCTTTCATTTTTTCATATTGTTCTTGCTTGATTTCAGAATCCCTGTTTAATCTACCAATATAAAATCTTCTTTCGTGCGTTGGCATATTCAATACATTAGAATATGGCATATTACGCATATACTGTGTGCAAATCCATATTTCTTCTAGTAGGTATTGTTTAAATTCTGAAGTCAGGCCAAAAAAAGTTGAGGTTAATTGGAAGAAAGGTTTCAACGGAACCACCTCCAGGGGTTCCAACATTTAGATTCAAATCAACTCCAGATTCAATTGAATTTACATATTGTGTAAATTCTTTTGCATCACGAATTCTAATAGATTCAATGTAGTCCTTAATTAAATTTTTATCTCTGTGTCCATTAACTTCAACAATCATTTTTTGCATTGTGTAAGTTGTGTTTTTATTAACAGGAAGTCCATTTGCTTTGTCTTGTTCCAACATTGCTTCAATATCTTCAGCATCACCACATGTTAAAAATTTAAATTTTACTCTGTGTTTGCTAACTGGAAACATAAAATCAAACAAACCTTCGGCATCTGGCTCCGCACCAAAGTTTTTAAACTTTAAAGAATTAAGATTAATTTCAGTATCAAAAGGTTTGTCATTTTCATCCAACAAGGTAACAGCATAATTCTCACCATAAGCGGTGGCTCTTAACCAAATCATAATAGCATTTCTATCACCAACCAACAAATCACGATATCTTAATTCTGGTTCCAAAACCTTTCTATTAATCAAAATTTCCAAAAACTCACCACTTTGCAATAAGTTAGGACTTGTTAAAATACTCTCATCAGCTGTTGTCATATACGACACTCTGATATTTCCCTTTTTAGAAGGATATGATTTACCTTGAGAAGGCAACGGAATCACGTCAAAAGCAGTGTTAAAATCTGGCTGACTTAACGCATGTATGTGTGGGTTTATATTAGATGGGACTTGGCCATAATTTTGTGGTTGCGTCATTGGTTGTTGAACAGGAGCTGAATAAGCCTGTGAAGGTTGTGAATACTGTTGATACGTATTGTTTTGCATAGGTTGGTTTGTATTTTGTTGATTATTTTGTTTACTTGAAGCCTCATCCACCTGTCTTTGATAATTTTGAATCATTGAAGCATTTTTAGCCAAATTTTCGTCACGGAGCCTAATTTGCTCTTCTGACCTTCTTCTAATCTCATCCATTTCTGAATTATTCATGACTGGTCTTTGTGATACTTCAGCCAATGAAGGGTCTTGAACAAACCCTTGTTGGTTTTTTAATTTAAGCTGTTCTTCAGTCCTTCTTCTCATCATTTCAACAGCACTAACATGTCCAGCTGGAGTGTCTTGTGGATGCATTGAATTTGTATATACTTCATTTGTTGCCATTGCTTTTTCAGCTTCAAAAGCTGCTTGTTTTGCTCTTTCATCAGCAGCTTCTTTTTGTTCCTTGTTTGGGAAAACACTAGGTTTCTTGTCCATATTAAAACTTTTTTAAAATGTTATTACTTTATAATAAATATAGTTTGCTTAATTTTTTTGTAAATGCTGTAAATAAAAAAGGATTATTCAGCGCATAAACACCGAATAATCCTTTTTAATATAATACTAAATCATAAACCTAATTCGTTTTTTAATCTTTTAATAACTTCTTCACGTTTTAAATTAATATCGGTCTCCCAAAAACGTAATAATTTTATTTGTTTATTTTCTGCTATTCTATTTTTTCTAAAATCATTAGCAACCGTTTTTAATTGTATAGGATATGTTGGTATATTGTGTTTTGTATTTGGGTTGCAATGATAAAAATCACCATCTACCTCAATTAATATATTATAATTAAAAAGATAAAAATCAAATATTGCAGAACTTATTTGATGTTGAAATTTAAAATCTACGTTTTCAACTAAACCAAAAGACTCTAATATTAATTGAAAAGTTTTTTCTAATTTAGTTTTCTTTTTAACATAGTTATTATCTGTTAATCTTTTAATTGTTAATTCTGATTGTTTTAATCTTTCATCTGGATTAGACCATCTTATTTTTGATTTTTCTGATAGTTTATTTCTATGTTTTTCTGATTTTGCTACACCACTTAAAGCCTTTGATATGTTTTCACCTCTATTTGGATTTGACATTACTTTTTGAACATTAGCTCTAACTCTTTTATCATCAATTGTTAACCCTTTATTCCAAATAATCAATTCACCATTTTTATACATTTCTTTTTGAGTCTCATGTGATTTTTTGATAGCTTCTGGGTTATGCCCCCAGTTATTATAAACCCTAGAAGCATGACCAAGTATATATTCAACAAACCCCTTTTCTATTGAAAGAAAATTTGTTCTAGAACCACAACCACATTTACATAATGGTGGTCTACCGTCAAGTTTATAGTCAATGTATGTTTGCTCAGCACTAATCTTATGTTTTTGTACTCTGTGTCTTCTCAACGAATCCAAAGTTTCAAATTCTCTATTACATTCTTTACATATTAACATAAAATAAAAATTCTTTTAATATAATTGTTATTTTTACAAATATACTAAAAGAATCTTTACAAGTCAAGTATTTGATAAAGCAATCTTAAATAAAAATCAAAACAAGAGTATAGCTCTGTCAAAACGCAATGTTGCGGTAATCTCAGCTATACCATCATCATCCATTGATAAGTCACCGAAGCCAACGTTGGTTAACATTGTTCCGTCCAATAACCATTTCTCAACCACAACACCAGTCGGGTCAAGCAATTCAAGTTCAACTGGACGCTTGTAACCAGCCGCATAACCTTGACGACCTGTGATAGATTCAGAATGAAGACGTACCCATTCCATTATTGCTTGTGAAGCAGAAGGACCAATTGGGTCACGGAAAGTAACATCAATAGCTTCCCATGTAAAACGTCCAATAACCCATGTTGAAGTGTTAAGGAACGGAATTTCAACCTCATTTTGAGTAATTGATGGTCTGGAAGCAGATGCTAGCCACCATTGTTGAATACCCAAGTCTGCTGGGAAAGTAATAAGCCAACGATTCTTTTTCTTAGGTTCGTAAGGCAAAGGCATTTTCATTAGTAAATCAGCCATGTTCTATTTGTTTTAAAAGTTTTTTATTTATTAATAAATATACCGATAATTATTTTTTTCAAATAATATCTCGGTTTACTAATAAATATGTTGTTTTTAAAAAATAAACTTTACATTACGCAATTTTTTTTTAGTATATTAAAATATGGAGAATTTTAATTTAACAAAAGATGAGCTACAAGCTCTATACAGAGAAGAACTAAACGATATTTTGGAACAATGTGATTGGATAACCTATGTTAAACCTGAGCTTATCTGTCTTGTAGTTTCAAACGTAATGAACAAAAAAGGATATGACGTACCATGTTCTGAACTTTATGAACTATATGACACTGAAGTTAAAAGAATAAACGTAAGTCCAGAAACATGGCAAAAAGAATTTGGTATTGAAGAGATTATCTCAATAATATACGATATCCTGTTAAAAAATTTCTAAAATATTTGGTGTAATCAAATATTTTTACTACCTTTGTGTAGTAAATAAATGATAATGAAAAGATTATTGTTAATTATCTGCACGATATCAAGTCTATTGTCCTATGGTCAAGACTATGAAATGCTTAATTTTATAAACATTTATAGGGTAAAAAATGGTTGTGAATCGGTAATCTACTCTGAAGATTTAGAAAAAATAGCAAAAACACAAAATACTTTAAACACTATATCAGATAGCATTGCTCATTCACATAAGGCCAGCGAGATTGCCTTAAAAGGAAACTCTTCACCAGCGACAAAAATTAGTAGAGATGTTTTTACTAATTTTTTACAAAAGTACTTTAAATTAGATTACAAAGAACCGAAAACAGAAATTGAAGCACTAACATTAACAAAGCTATACTCAATTTATCTGTTCAGCACTTCAAAAAACCATAATAATATTCTATTAGGCGAATACAAATATGTTGGTTTTGACTTCGTAGCCAACAATATTAAACTCAAATCAAATGTGGTTAAAATAGGTGACAAAGAGTATAAACTAAATAACGTTATATCTCATCACAATGTTAATTTTTACGTTGTAATTAACTTTAAAAAGTAAAACAATTTGCGGAACCTCTTTTAGATTTATTACCACTACACTTTAACTTTATCTTTTTAAATGTTTTGGTAGTTTTTTTATAGGTGCTATTGTCAGCGTCAATAACTTTAACCAAATCAAACCTATATTTTTTAACGATTTCTTCTGGTTTTATTATTTCTACAACTTCTTGAGAAAATTCAACAGTAAGTGATACTTTAACATATCTAAATTCAGCTGTCTTTTGTCTTAGCGCTTCAAGCTCAGCTTTATTATTTCTGGCGTTCATAAAATTTCTTGCACTAACAACATCAGAACCATTATTAGGTATTTCTCTATGATTTATTTTAACATCACCATTCATTTTATTAATTAAATCAATCATAACGTTGGTCCTCAACTCGGCCAACTTTACGTTACCAGTTTTGTCGTATTCGGTTTTGTATTTAGGAATTACTTCAGCATCAGTGGAAGATTCAATAACAGCTGAGACAACCTTACCACCTTTTAACTTAATAATGTTTATAACATCTTCCCAAGCTTTAACACCAGTTTGACTTAACATATAATCGCCAGTAACAAATAAATTATCATTATTCAATTCTATATCTATTGTATCAACTATAGTTACTATCTTTTTTTGTTCAACACCTTTTATTGTATCTGTTGAAACATCAGCTTTTTTTAATGCGTATCCTTTTTTAAGTTCACCACTTAAACTTACCAAATTGTCAACAACTTTTTGACTAACTCTATATGTCATATCTTTGTCTTTAGCCAATTCATTAAATTTGTTAACAATTTTTTCAGCGTTTTTAGCCAATAAAGAATCTGGGTTGCTAATACCTTTTTCGGCAAAGGCTTGAGACAATTCTTTTGTTTTTTGTTCGTCTTCCAAGGTTGATTTTATTTGGGCCATTGTTTCTGCATTTTGTAGTGCATTTTGAGCACTAGCTTTATTTAAACCAGTCAAACCAACACCCATAAGCATAGCAACACCTAACAAAACTTCTTTGAACCCTTCTTCCAAGATTTCTTTAGGTTGTTCATCAATTAAACGATTTGTTTGTTCATTTAAAAGAATAGCCTCATATTGCTTATGTGTTATTTTTAACCTTTTCATTTTAGCCAAACATGATTTTTTTAATTCTCTTTAATTCTTCAGCAATCAATGGGTTTTGCATTTCATCAACTTGTGTCTCACCACCAGCCTGTTGTGGTGCTTGTTTAGGTTTTGCACTAGCTGCTTGTTGTTTTTGTTTATGCAAATATTGGAATAAAGACATGGCAACACCTAAGAAATTACTTAAATTCTTTTTAAATGTTGTTTTGCTTTGAGCATCCTTCATAAATGACTTGTTAGGTTCAGAAGCATTGTAACCAGCCTCTTCTTCTAATTTGTTTATATTTCCACCACCCAATGTAGCCATTTTATCAATCATATTACCACCCTTGTAACTACCAGAATAAACTGTTGATAATATTTCTTTCATCATTCCAGCTAACATGTTTACTTCTTGTGGATTATCAACATTAACACTAAATAACTTGCTAAAATCAGTTAACATAATAGGATTGCTATCTAATTGTTTTAAGAAACCTAATATAACTTTATCATCGGTTTTACCTTTTAGTTTTTTAACTAGATTTCTAATATACTCCACTCTGTTTATCAAGTCTTCAAAATTTTTAACTTTTTCAAAAGCCATTGATTTATTCAAATACTGTAAAAGTCGTTTGTCTTTTATATATTTACCCTCACTTACCATATCTGAATCAAATTCCCTAACATAGTTTTTATTAGCAAAAAATCTTTCTCTTCCACTTTGTGTTTCACCACCAGTTGCGGCTCTACGGCCACCCTTCATAAATTGTCCAGAGTCATATGTCCTATCACCTCTATTTCCAGCCCCAGATTTACTCACCACATCTGTACCTAGCGTATTTCTATTATTAACAACAAACTTAAATAAATTCTTAAGACTGTTGTATAAATTATCTTGAACATTCCCACCACTAGCAGCACCACCTCCAGTTTCTCCACCTTTAGTTTCTTTATTCTTGCTATCAATTGCTTTAGGGTCTTGAGCCGTGGGTATGTCAACAACTTCACCTTTTGGTTTTACAACACCAACACCACCTTCAATGTTTCTAATAGATTGATACAAAGCATTAAGTGTTGCTGCTCTTGATGATTTTTGACCCTTCATTCTCATAAGTTTTACAAGTGCACCAGCAGCAATCAAACCAATTCCAATAGGACCTAACGCAGCACCCAAACCTTTTGCCACCGCATAACCAGCACCAACTTTTACACCAGTTTTCATAACAACCTTTGGAACCATTTGAACAATTGTATTAACAACCATTCCTTTTAATCCACCGCCAGTTTGTGTTACCAAAAGGTCACCAACTTGTTTTCCAGTTCCATCCAATTCACCTTGAAACATTTGTCCCAAGTTATTGCCATATGCACTTGGGTTTTGTGCGATTGCTTCTAAAGCTTGTTTTGCACCTTCAGGATTTACAAATATACCGCCATCAGCACTTAAAGCATCAATACCAGCTTGCAAATCACCACCTCCCAATTGTTTAACACCGTCTAAGAAATCTTGTGGTGATGAATTTGGGTTTAAATTCAATCCGTTTAATCTATTCATTATTTGTGTCATACCTTCTCCAGGTTTTATTGACGCAAACACATCTGATTTCTTTTCAACCAATTCTTTAATATATTCAATTGAAGGGTTTTGAGTTATTTCTTCAAATAAACTTCTAAACCAATCAGTATTAACCAACCAACTAAGACCACCTAACGCTGAACCAACACCAGCTAATGTTAATGGTAATCTATTAGATTTAAGTGTATCCATTCTAGTACTAGCAAAATCTTCACCGCTATCACCCCTTTTTGCTTGTAATTGTTGTCTAACGTCACTAGCTTCAACTTCATCTAATTGTTCAACCTCTTCTTCATTAACTGTTGAATAAACAGCAGCCAAATCTACATCTAAAAATTTTTTAACATATTCTCTTAAATCGTTTATTACGCCATTAGCCGCATCTACAGGAAGATAACCTTCTTCATTTGGATTCTTATTTGTTGATGCAACAACAGAGTCATAAACAGCAGCAATGCTCATTACAGTTGATAAAAACTGTTCTGGTTCCTTATTGTTTGGAAACTCTGGGTTCTCTTGTCTAATGGTATCATCTAATTGCTTGATAACCGCATTACCTTGCTTATCAATTATTTGTTGTATTTTTCTAGCGGCTTCTTGGTCAACTTTTCCTTTGCCAAATATTTTACCACCAGCTTTATATCTTCCAAGTTTTGATAAACCATATTTTACGGTATCCATCAAACCTTCATTTACATTACCATTAGACTCAATGTTATTTATTTTATCTAATGTTTCTTTAAGAATTTGACTAACAATAACAGCATGTTGTTGTTCAGTTAAGATTAATTTCTTTGACATGATTTTTTTTATTATAAATATCAGCTTAAAACAAAAAAAAACCCCTAAATTAGGGGTTTTTATGTTTTGAGTTTAATTATTATATGTTATCGAATGATGCACCAGTGTTCATGATTACGAACTCAATTTGAATGAACTCAAGACTTCTTGTTGGTTTTAAGAAGATTTGACCAGTCAATTGATTTCTGTCGATATCCTCTGGGTCATTTGATAGAACCACACGGAAGTCAGTCAAACCTCTTTCAGCTCTAATGTTATCCAATATTGGGTTAACAAGTGACAAGAATTGGTTTCTTACAACCGAATCATTTTGTTCGAATAGAAGTCTGATAGAAACAGCAGAGATAAGTTTTCTAGCTTGCAACAACAATCTTCTAACGTTGATTCTGTTAAGAGCAGTTTCTTTAACTTGAAGAGTTTTGTTACCCCAAATTTTGATACCATCAGAAGTGAAAGTAGCGATTGGGTTAATTCTGTTCTCATAAAGAGTATCTCTTTCAGACAATGTAAGTTTTTTACGAGCTTGGATTGCGTCAACATCACCTCTTTGAATACCAGCAACTGCGAACCAAGGGAATGCAATGTTGTCAGTCAAAGCGATGTTTCTTACAACGTCTCTTGTAGGTGGAACCCACATCAACACATTGTTTTCAGCGTCATTGATTTGAACCCATGGCCAGTATGTACAAGAATAGTTGCTATCGTATAATCCATCCATGTTATCAACAACTTCGTCAGCAGTCAATATAGAACCATCGTAGTAATCTGGTGTTGTTAAGATATACAATGAGTCAGCTCTTTCTGTTTCAATCATTTCGATTGTTTCTTCAACCAAATTTGTGTTATCGAATGCATCAATACCTGGTGTTGCGAATACGTTTACGTTTACAGCTTCTGGGTTTCTGAATGTCCAGATACCTTCAAGATAAGCATAGTAATCAGAGTTGATACCCAAATCACCATTTGTAAGTGTTCTGTTTTGGAATGCACCACTAGTTAAACCAGCAGCGCCATAAAGTCCATTGATTGTAAATCCATCACCATTGCTTCTTCTTGTTCTGTAAACATCCCATCCATCGAAACCACCATAAGGAGCCATAGTAAATTTACGTGCAAATATTTTTTCATAAGGACCACCAGCTAAACCAGCTTCAGTTCTAAACTCAGCATCACCAGTATCAAACAAGAACACAGGGCTGTAAGTACCACCAGTAGCGTTTATGACAACGAAAACATTATCAATTGTAACAGCAGTAGCATCAATATCCATGTGGAAACCATTTGTTAAACCAGTCCACATGTCTGGGCTAGATGTTGTTGGAACACCTTTGTAATCAAAGAAGTCAGCATCAATACCTACAGTTTCTGACAAACCTAAGTAGACTTTACGTTTGTTTTCAAACGCACTATAAGCTGTCTTATACATGATATCTGGGTTAACAATGCTTGTATTGCCGTTTGATTGGTAATTACGAATAGGGAAACCAATGAAACCAGCTGGGAATGCATCGCTAGTATCTGAAGTGTCATCAAGTTCTACAAGAACATATGAAGACCTAGACACATATTCACCATCCAAAGAACCAATTCTTCTAGCGATATAGTTTGCTGAAGTTGGGTCCATTGTACAACGAGTAAATGTCTCAAGAATTACAGGTGAAGCATCAGTATCATAGAAACCTCTGATTCTAACATCAAACTCTTTTGTATCTGGTTTAATGTTTGTGATAGAAATTTTAAATTGTTCGTTTGCTGCGTTACCATCAGAAATAGTCCAGAATCTGAACAATCTTAATACTTTATTACCACGAATCTCTGATACAACATATGGTGTAACAGCTGGGCTGAATTCACGCAAATAATCATTGAATGTATTGCTATAGTTCGTAACACTTTGTTTAACACCTCTAATCTTACCATCAGCATTAAGTGTTTTGAACATATTAGAGAAAAATTCTTCAACGTAAAGAGCGGTATTACCATCTTGAGCCGTTCTGCCCAATACTCTTGGTAGATAATTTGTTTGTGTTCTATCCAAAGATACTTGGTAACCAAATAAACCTTGAGTTGTTGAATCACCACTCAAAGAAAATACGCCAAGTGGGTTGGTTGTTGCAGCAGAAAATGCTGGGTCAAACAAAACACCAGTTGCTCCAGTAATCTCGAAAGAAGGAACTTGAGTTGATACGTTTATAGATGCTCTAGAACGTAACAAAGCAACTAGTTGATTTTCTACATCAGAATAAGCACTACCAGAATAGTAAACTGTAACACCAGTTGTTGTACCAGTAACAGAAGTTGTCATACCAACACCAGTGTAACTTGTAGCATTAACATAAAGACTAATTGATGAACCAGTAAATGTAGAACCTATTTTTGTAAAAGTAACACCTATATTTGAAGTAGTACCAGTACCAGCTGTTCCTAAAAATGATAAATTAGATGTCAAAAGACCTTGGTTAATCAAAGTCTGTACCAATGGGTCGGCAGACACCAAGTTGGTTATGGTTCCAGTAGATGTTGCTGAGAACCTAATAAGTGGTGAATAAGATGAACCACCACCAGTAGTACCAGAAGTTGCTTGGTCAAGAGCACCATCAAGAGTTATACCCCAAGCTAAACCAGCATCGTAACCAGAAAAACCTAATACTCTTGTAACAAATAATTGGTTTGATTGTGATAAATATGATTTAGCGATATAAGGTAGTTCATATAATGGAGCTCCAGTGTCTTTTACCTTGGTAGCATTTAATCCACCGAAGAAAGATTGAAATTCACCATAGTTACTGATGAAAATTGGTTGGAAAGCAGGCCCTATTGTTGTTTCACCAACCAAACCTAACGTTGTTACACCAACTTGACGTGTGATGAAGGTTAGGTCTCTTTCTGATGTATAAACACCTGGACTTACGAATACTTGTGTTGCCATATTGTTTTCTTTTTAATTTTATTATTTACTTTATCGTTTTGTTTATAATAAATATTAGGTTTTTTTCAAAAAGAGTACCATCTCAAAAGATATATTTCTTTTAGTATGTTTTTTTTCATACTTTTGTCATACTAAGGCTTTACAAACACATAAAACGTATTATTTTTGTTTTATGAGAGATTTTAAATGTAAAGTAACGTACATTTATGCATTGATGGACGGAACAAAAGTTAAATATATTGGTAAAAGCGATGACCCTAATAGTCACACCAAATGCTAAAAAAACACTGTGAAAAAAATTTTTGATTTTGTTGAAACAATAATAAAAGAAAATTGCAGATAAAAATCATAGATGAAAAGGGACAAAAACATTAAAATAACATCAAAAACGCATGAGTTACTTAAAAAATATTGTGAACAAAATGGGCTTAAGATGTTCTCATATGTCGAAAAATTAATTAAAGATGCTTGTTCACCCAAAAAAGATTTATACGGTGAAAATTAATTATTTTTTATATGTTATAACTTACCATTTGTGAAGTAGTTGTCTGAGTTGTAGATACGTTATTAAGTCTTATAACTACAAGGTCACTTGAACTTGCAATCACACTAAGGAAATTTGAACTTAATATTTCAACCATTAATCTTGATTATTTTAATTTATTTTTTATGGGGATTGAAAAAATATAAGTAAAAAATAAATGAAATGTTAATACAAATAAAAAATAATATAAAAATGACCACCAATAAAGAGGTAAAATAATCCCTGTTGTTAATAGTAGAAAGTTTTTTAGTAAACCAAACAAATGCCACGCATCAGTTATTGATACTAAAGGATTACTTATTAACCATGTTAATACTTTATTATTTGGAAACCATTCATATTTATTTTTCCAAGAAGTTTCAGGATTAAACCATTGTACAACTTTTGGATTCTTTATTTTTGAAAATACAGATTTGTCCCAATGAAATAAAACCTTATCTTGTATTGCTTTTGATATTCCTGATACTATTATTAGTATAATTGCTATTGTTATATTTTGTTCCATTTTAAATATATATTATTAAATTATAAATCCAGCAATTTGCGCTCCCGTTGTATCTACCGTAGAAGCATTTTTTAATCTTTTATAATAATTAATTATTTTTCTTCAGAATTTTTTAATTCTTTTTTAACTTCCTCAAAATATTGTTGCAATATTGCATGTTCTTCATAAGTTAATTTTGCAGTTCTGCTAACTAAATAAATCGCTTCTAATTTTTGAGAAGTTGTTAATGTTTGTTGTTCCATATAGTTTTTATTTTTTTATTTAATTTATAATTTATATTGAAAAATAAAATTATTGAATATCTAATCTAATATCTACTGTATTTGCGCCCAATATTTCCTCTAGCTTTTCTTTTATAAAAAGATGATAAGAAAATATTGTTTTCAATGATGTTGTGCCTTGCGGAAATATAGCATCAACTATTGCTTCATATTGTGCAATAATTTGTTGGTCTAATTCTTTGACAAATTCATTTAGTAGATTATTATATGTTACTACTACATTGCCATTTTCATCTGTTTGCTCAACAGGATACTTAATTGTGATAGGTGTATACCCCTCATTTTTTAGTTCTGGCGATACGTAATAATTTAAAAAGAACTTCTGGTCAAATCCTTCAAATTGAGATTGAAATATAAATTTCACCAATACGTTAGTAGATGGTAAATCTGTTCCATCTGATTTTTTTAGATTTTGTTTGTTAATTAATAGTGCCATATTTTTGTTTTTATATAAATACTATGAAATTTTTTTAATGTAAATCAATCCAACTTGTACCATTATATACTTGTAATTTATTTGTCGTTGTGTTGTAACATACTAATCCTGTTGCTGGGCTTGTAATATTTACAGATGGATTTGCATTACGTGGTGGTAAGAAACCTTTTGTAGTGCTTTCTAAAGTTAAAATAGAACTAGTCGCCCCAGTTACAGTCCCTATCAATACATTATTAGTAGCAGAAACTAAACGCATTATTTCTGTGCCAGTAGTAGTTCCATGTCCGATACTTATATTGCCAGCCGTGCTTGCTCTTATCCAGCCATAGAAACTTATACCCGCCCACATAGTATATTGAGCGTTTGAACTACCATTTAGATTGTATATTAACGCTTCTGTTCTATTACCGCTTGCACGTTCATAAAGAATCATACCTGCTTCTGTTCCTACAAATCTATGTCTTACTTCTGACAAGCTTGGAAATGCAGCGTTCGCTATATAATTTATACCTCTATTAGAGGTAATATTTAAAGTTCTTGCATTAGTATCACCACCATTGGTAGGATTTGAATATATTTCACCAATTGTTTCAAGTAAGCCAGAACCTGCAACTAATCTTATACCTGCACCTAAATTATTAGTACCTGTATTGGCAGTATTATCAATTAATAACTGTGTTCTTGTTGCTGCATCACTTCTTGATATATGAACTAATTGTGTTGGTGCAGCTATACCTATTCCTACTCTACCATCATCTCTAACTACTAAAGCATTGTTAGTTCCTGTACTATCATGCACTTGTAAACCAAAGGTACTTGTTCCTCCTGTTCCAGTATTTGAACCTAAAATTCTTAATCTTGAACTTGCATCTGTTGTTGTTCCAATTAAAACATTACCAGTAGCGCCAACTATTCTTAATCTTTCGTTAATACCACCAGTATAAAATCTATATCCTCCACCATTAACATTCCCAGTTTGAAACCACATATCAAACCTCGATGATACTGCACTTGCTAAACCTATTCCAAAGAAATTCAAAGCACTTCCATTTAACCCAAAATTAGCCCCCGCACTTATTACTGTTGCAGATGGGTCAGTTGGGGTATAGGCAAAGGCAGTTATTAAACCTTGACCTGAAGAGTTGACATTTATAACCACACCCCTATCTATTGAAGAAGATGAACCAAATGCAGCAATATCACCTGTGCCTCCAACATGAAAGTTTGTAGGTGGTATTAATGCGATATTTGGTCTTACTGCAACTAACCCATCATCTCTAACAACCAACGCATTATTATTTCCTGTTGCGTTATGCACTTGTAAACCGAAAGATGATGAGGTTGTACCTGAACCATTAATCTGTAATGTTGAATTCGGAGCATTGGTTCTTAACCCTAATCTCTTATTTGTATTATCCCAGAAGAAATTTGTATTGTCTTGCGTTATAGTATTACCAGTACCAAAAAACGCAACGCTTCCAGTTGTGCCTGTAATTTGTGAAGTACTACCAGTTAACGAACTTAGATTTAAAGTATAATTATTTCCATCATTTCTTGTAAATATTGCAGTAGCACCAGATAGTGTTGCACCTGTTGTATAAAAATCTGTTATACCTGTTACAATAATATTAACATTGTCATTTCTGTTTAGAGTTAAATTTCTTGTTGATTGATTGAAAGTTCCACCTGTAACGAAGGTATTACCAGAATATTGACTTGCAATATTATTTATAATTGTGTTTAATTGTGTTCCACCAGAAAATATTGTGCTTGCAGATAAAGAATTTACAGATATATCACCGTTAACTGTTAAACCAGTAACAGTATTAAATAACACATTAAAAGTACCACCAGTATTGTTTGTAAAAGTAAATGTGTTTGCATTGTCATAAGTTGCTCCAGTAACAAAAACATCTGTTGCACCAGTATAAAAACCACTTACATTAAATGTACCACCAGTATTGTTTGTAAACACTGCTGTACCATTTGAATATGAGCCACCAGTAACTGTAACATCTAAAGGAAGGTTTTCATATGTTGTAGCACTGATAGTAGTAGCGGTCAAACCACCACTAAAACTAGTCGCCCCAGTTACAGTCCCACCAGTAAACGCACTGCTTGTTGTTATACCAGTTATACTAAATGTACCACCAGTATTGTTTGTAAAAGTTAATGTAGATGCTGATGTCAAATATGTACCACCCGTAACAAACACATCTGTTGCACCAGTATAAAAACCGCTTACATTAAATGTACCACCAGTATTGTTTGTAAACACTGCTGTGCCATTTGAATATGTTCCACCCGTAACAAAAGTATCTTGTGTTGATATACCAGTTAAATTACTTCCGTCACCATAATATGTTGTTGCTGATACAGTTGTTGCACTTAAATCACCACTAACAAAAACGTCACCAACCATGTTTATTGAGTTAGAACCCAATAAAATTTCAGTATTACCAGTACATGCATATATATTTGTTGTAAATAAGGCCGTACATGCGCTTAATATGCTATCACCTTCATTTGTTTCAATAATGAAAGTTTGATTTATATTATATCCTTTTTCTGGGGTGCTCATTAGAATGTATTACCGATTAATGTAAACTTACCTATTTTAAGGAAGTCTTTATATACTCTTACGCTAACAATGTCATTTGCATTAAAAACCAATGGTGCAACTAATATGGTACCATCAAATACCACCATGTTGTTAACAGTTATAACAATCCTAGTTAAATTCTCTATGTTAACTAGCTGACTAAAAGTTGCGTTATATTGTGCTGTAAACGTAAATTGATTATTAGCCCTAGCTTTATAAACAAAATTAAATGTTACATCGTTATTAACCAATTTAGGTTCAAAAACAACATCATTAAAAATTTTGCTTTCTTCAATTTCCAAAGTCATAACCGTTCTGTTTATAGTTGGTATAACTTCATAATCATTTTCATCCAACAAATACCCTAACATCTTCATTTCAAACATTTGAATGTAAAAACGTCTGTTTTCAAAATTCTCAATATTACTCTCGTCACCAATACCCTCTAAGTGAAGTGGCATTGGATGACCTTTTACATTTATATAACATTGTCTAGATTGAAAAGCTCTTTGAACAAGTCCATTGAATTTATTCAAGTCTTTCATTCTATTTGTGAAAATCCTAACTTCATAAGTTATATCTACAGGTGTTGGTTGTGGAACCTTATATAAATCAATACCATGCCTTATTCCATCCCATGTAGGTATTTTCATATAAGTATAGGTTCTATTTCCTGGAATGTTCCACAAACCAGCTTGATTCTGACCTTGTTGTATATCTGGTCTTCTTACAACCGTAATAAAAGGCATTTCAATATTTTTATACTCGTCAGTAAACTTCCAAGTTTTTGTAAATTCTGTCCACCTTTGAATTGTTAAAAATATTACAGGAACCTTCTCCCCATCAATTGTAATCATTACACGCTCATCATCCTTTAAAAACTCAACAAAAGCTTGGTCCATATCCTCTTCAGAGACACCTCTAGGTAAAAAGGTGCCTTGATTGGCGATTCCATCCAATATTTCTTGTCTCCTTTCTGGACCTATTTTTTGGTTAAGGATGTTTATGTTAGTTCTAAAGCCTTTTGGTACAGCCATGATAATTTTTATTTAATAAATATGTTTATTACATTTCTTTATATTTCCATAAATACCCACCAGCTGTTTTCCTTTTACCACTTAAAACAGCATTAATATGTGGATATATTTTTTTAACATCATTTACTGATTTCCATTCACAAATTAATTCTTCTAATTTCGAAAGTTGTTGAATTATTTTAGGAGTTTGTTTTAAATGTTTATTTTTTATTTTTAATATTTCTTCTTTAGTTAAACAATCATTTTTATATCTCCAAATATAACCACCAGCACTATTTCTTTTTTTATTAATAACGCTATTAATATTTTTAATACCTAAATTTTCTTTAATATAATTAGCTGATTCATATTCATTTAGTTTATTTCCATCTAAATCATACTGAATAATAATATCTTTAATAGTAGATTTTTTAAATAAATTAATGTTTTTTGGTGTTTTACCTTTTTTAGCTAAAGACATTTTATTTTTTGTCTCATCACTTACTTTTCTACCATATGAACCTTCCCCGCCATCGGAGTTGTTAACAAGTTTAAAACCCCATACTCTAAATTGAGATATCCAATATTGTTCCCAAAACACCCACTCATTTTTATTTACTTCATCTATTATATTCATTATTGGTTTTTCATTTTTATTTAATAATGATTTAATCCATGAACAGCGTTTATTTTTACCACCATTATTTTTACCATCAAAAATATGTCTATAATATCTTCTTTTGGGGTTTTTTGTTTGGCCAACATATCTAACACCTAATTTATCAGATAATGTATATATATAAATTGTTTCCATACTTATTAATATATGTTATCTAGCAGAAAATTCACTTGCGTCAACTGGCGCACAAACAATTGTTCTAAAAGCACCTTTGTATCCCATAATAGTGTGTTCATTGTCATAATTTTTTATTCCATCATTAACAACGCTAAAGTATCTTATTTCGGTTTCAGTAACTGGGTAACCAATATAATCACCATAACTAATAGATGTCTTCAATTCTACCAGTTGTGAAGAATAAATACCAAACGTAAAATTTCCATCTTGAATATACCTAAGACTACCATTATTGTTGTAAGTTTGATTGTCTGGTTTATCCAAAATAGGTACCACTTTAAGCTCTACAGGTGGGTAAAATCTAATACCATCCTTTGTAGCTTCGCCATAAAGACCATCATATTCAGTCATTTGTCTATCAACCTTATAAAGAATAAGTGTGAAGTTTCCATCACCTTCGATAGATTCACGACCCATACTGATTTCTAACTGGTAGTCTTCTTCTGAAAAAAACTTGTTAATTCTCGTGATAGGTGTTACTTTATTGTTGTCCATGTTTTTCTATATAAATACTTTCCTTTTTGATTAATCGTTAATTTATCCTTGATTTCTTAAATAAAAATTATTATATTTAGATATAATGACCAAGAATTAAAAATAAAACAAATTTTGATTAATTTAGATGATATAAAAGGACATTCAGCGCTATCACTGTTAGAAAAATACAGTGGCATCAACCCCTATTTGTTAAAACTAAGAAACGAATATCTAAAAAACAAAAAAATTTCTTTAACGGAGACCCAATCAAAATATATCATAGAGAACCATGAACGTCAACCTTTATACATAAATAGAGTTATCGGTATTACAAAATATTTTGGTGAAGAGCTAAAAAAATTGGATGATTTGTCATTTGCACCAGAAAAAATACTTATTGAATTCATTTTGGCTGAGACGGATAAATCATTTCATGTATATGGCAAGCTTAAACAAAACCAGAAAGAATCAAAAATGTATTGGTTACCAAAAACACAAGTAACTGACGACCCATACTTTGAACCAATAGAAGTTAATGTTGATTTCACCAAATATAACGAAGTTTTGGCCAAAGAAGGTAAGAAATTATACAAGCATCAAGAAGAAGGTATTAAATATTTATTATCTCGTAATGGTTGTATATTGGCGTTTGATATGGGATTAGGTAAAAGTGTAATATCAATAATTTCTGCTTTGGAAAGCGGAGCTAAAAAAATATTAGTTGTTTGTCCATCGTCAGCTAAAATAAATTGGCAAAGAGAAATAAACGTATTCTGTAATCAAACAACAATAGTTGATGGTAGGAGATGGAATGAAGCCAAATTTACAATAATAAACTACGATATTCTTAAGAATTTCCATACTCTTATTGAACCTAGAAGTAAAAAATCTGATGACTCAGAAGAAATAATAAATAGAGAACTTGTTAATGCTAAATTTGATTTGATAATTATTGACGAAGCTCATTATTTAAAAAATAATGATAGTATTCGTGGTAAAATAATGACCGAATTATCAGTTAAACACGGTGTTCATAAAGTTTGGTTATTAACTGGAACTCCAGTAGAAAACAGACCAATGGACTTATTTAACCTACTTAAAATTATTAAATCTCCTTTGGCTGATAATTGGAAACATTATGCTGTTAGATATTGTGATGCTAGAAAAATGTATAGAACCCTTAAAAATGGTCAGAAAAAGCAAATATGGTTAACAGATGGAGCTAGTAATTTAGATGAGTTAGCATCAAAAACCAAAAATATATTGTTTAGAAAACTTAAATCTGAAGCTTTAGATATGCCAGATAAGATTATAACACCAATGCATTATAGATTATCATCAAAAGAATGGAAAGAATATGAAGCGTTATGGGAAGAATATCTTGAAAGAAGGGTTATAGAGGGTAAAAAGGTTGGAAATCTTCAAAGAGACCTCGTAGAATTAGTTCTTTTACGTCAGTTTATAGCAGAATCGGCAATACCATATACTATTGAAATCGTTGAAAACGCTATTGAACTTGGTAAAAAAGTTATTATATTTACCAACTTTACTGAAGAACTTAAAACGCTTGAAAGTCATTTTGGAAAATTATGTGTGACTCATAATGGTTTGATGTCAGCAAAACAAAAACAACGCTCAGTAGATGCGTTTCAAAGTAATTCAAAAGTAAAAGTATTTATAGGTAACATAAAGTCTGCTGGTGTGGCTATTACATTAACAGAAGCAACAGTTGTTGTTTTTAATTCTTTTTCATGGGTTCCAGGACACAACGAACAAGCGGAAGATAGAAGCCATAGATTGGGGCAAAAAAATGATGTAAATGTATACTACCAGTTATTTGAGGATACTATATCAACAAAAATGTGGGGTATGCTTAACAATAAAAAAGATATCATTTCAACGATTATAGGTGATAAAAAACTTACAGATGAAGAAATAATAGAAATAATAACAGAAGAATTAATAAACAAATTATGAAACATTTTGATGATTTAAAATATATTGATTACGTAATTAGATTTACAAATAAAACTGATAAAACAAATGAATTATTACTTGTTTGTTTAAACATTATGAAAGATGAACCAACATTATCAATACGTGAAACTATTGATAAAGGCTTATTTGGTTTAGATATAAAATTAGATAATTCATTATTAAAATAATAAACTATGGAAAACTTATTAAAAAGACTTGAATATAAAATATTTAAGAAATATGAAAAAATAGTTGATGAAGTAAAAGATTATGTTTGGGATTATAAAAAACCAAATAATGACATCACTCAACTCGAACACAATAAAACTTTAAATAGTTTTATTAGATATTACATGAAAGAATTTAAATTAGATGTTATAATTACGTCTGGGGAAATTTGTACAATATTTGATAATTTTGAAGATTTTCATATCATAGGTGAACATGATGTTTATAACTATAAAAGATACAAATCTGATATTAGTAAAGATTTTGAACCATTTTTTCTTATAAGAGGAGATGGAAATAATATTGGAGTTGTAATTAAAACCAACATCAGAATTGAAGCGAATAATATTATACTAACAAATACTGATGGTTCGAATTATAAAATAATTGATATTTGGTCGTTACCAAGTATTAAACTAATTAAATGTTTTAAAAAATAAATTATGGAAACTAGAAGATTTAAAATACCAGAAAATGGTTTAATACCATTTGCTAAACGTGGAGAGTCTAAAATAAATAACAATGATGAATTTGAAACTGAGATACTTGATATTGATTTAAAATGGGTTGAAGATTGTTTAAGTGAAGAAATTGAAGAATTTAAAAATAAAGGTTTTGTGGAGAAAACTGATACTAATTATGATAAAAAATTAGAAAAACTTAAATTAAAATTACGCACTTCATTAATTGAATCTAATGTAACATATGAAAAAAAACCTTATTTTATTAAGAGTTTAAATTTACCATATAAAACTAAAACTGGTGGGTATGAGCCTCATATATATAAACACCATTTTAATGATTTATCTTTTTGTAGGGAATTAGTGGATGAAGTTGATAGTAGAAATCCAGATGATTGGATTTACTATCCTATTGGAATGTTTTTAGACTATAAAATATTTATGGATATTGAAAGTGAATATTCATACCAAGATATTGTTAATTTTTTAGATTGGTTTGAAAATTACCTTAACTTTAAATACGAATTCGTTGGTGATAAAATTTTATTTGGTAATAAAATAATTAAAATTGAAGATATTTTTAAAGGATGTGAAAACGAAAATATATTGCCATTTATTTTTCATAAACCAATACCAGTACCATTTGGTGAACTTAAAAATCCATTACCAATGATGAACCCAATTACATATGAACTAATAAATCCAGAATCGTGGGAAGATGGTTTACACTTTTCACCAAATATATTTGATGAAAAATATGAAACAAATATGGTTTATGAAGTTAAAAATAAAAAAGTAGTTAGAGTATATAAAAATTTAAACAATTAACTAATTATGATAATAATTTATAGCATACCAGAATGCCCTTATTGCACAGAACTTAAAGAAATCCTTTCAGCTGAAGGCGTTGAGTTTACTGATGTAAATGTTAATTTACCAGAAAACGAAGAAGAATATAATAAAATTCACGAAATAACGCAATCTGAAGAAGTTCCTATTGTTAGAGTCAACAATCAATTATTGGTCCCTAATATATCTTTTCAAAGTATTAGAGAAGCTGCTGAGTTAACAAAGAGATTTTTAGCTTAATTCATGTTTATCTAATATTTATAAGAAAAGATAAACTATGCCAGTAAACACAGAAGATAAAGAAAAACTATTTAGACAATTTAGACATTCACTTGGTGCGCCTATTCGTCAAATAGAACTTACCGATGACCAACTTTGTACGCTGCTTGAAATTTCTATAGAAGATTATGCACAATATGTACAAGAATGGCTGATAGAACATCAATGGCAATCACTTCTTGGTCAAAATGTTACAACTACAGATATGGCATTTGCGCTTAGCGTAAGGTCATTGGATTATGTACAGCAATCAACATATGCTTATTCAAAACAAGTAGGTCTTCAAAGCAATGGCCCATGGGAACTTAAAAAGGACTATGTAGAACTAGAAGCTGGAAGACAAGTTTATCAAATCCCAGCTGGTCGTGAGGTAAACGAAGTGCTTTGGATTACACCACCACCTACAAGCCAAGCTTTATTGGCAAACTACGGAGCCATAGATTATGGATTTGGTGGAGGTTTTGCACAAACTGGTGGTGGAACTGGTACTGGTGGACCAGGATTTGCTCGTATGGGTTATTATATAGCGCCAGCGTTTGACATATTGTTAACAGCCGCTGACATGAACCTTAAAAACAGAATCATAAGAAGTGAATTGGTTTATAAGGTAACAGCTGGGCCAAATGGTACAAAATTATTGCATTTGTTGAGCACTCCAGGTTCTAGATTTTCCTTCGGTCAAGCAATTGGCGGTGCTGGTAGTACAATCAACTTAACTGGTTGTCAAGTTTGGTATTTCTATTATGACACAAAGCCAGAAAATCTTGACCAATGCTTAAAAGATAACCCAGATATCATAAAATATCCTAACCAAATTCCTTTATCTAAATTGGATTACTCTGATTTTAATGAACCAACAAAAACATTAGTTCGTCAATTATTTATTGCCGAAGGTAAAAGAGCTTTAGGTAGAGTTAGAGGTAAATTTGGAGGTATCGTAGGACCGCCAGAAGCTGAAAGAACCATGGATTATGATAGTCTTTTAAGTGAAGGTAACGAAGAAAGAAAATTAGTTCTAGAAAGGTTAGACGAAAGACTAAAACGTTTGTCTACAACATCTCAATTAGAACGTAGTGCTAATGAAGCCGAGTATTTAAATAGAAATTTAAAACACCACCCACTAGGATTTTGGGTTTATTAATAAAAAAGGGGACATTTGTCCCCTTTATTGTTTAGAATGGCCACCCATCATCATCTACAACATTTGCTTCTTTTGGTTGCTCAAAAACATAATCATCTGGAGCATCGCCAAAGGTATCATCAAACTCATCATCTAATTTAAGTTCCTCATCATCTCTACCTGTTTCAGAGTTCTCGTCTTCATTATCAGAATCTTCTTCATCATCTTCAGAATCTTTCGATTTTTTATTCGATTCATTAGATTGAACAACCGATTTAATCTCTAAAGCATATTCAGCTATTTTATCAACAACATTATCTTTTTTAGATTCGACTTCATCTATAACAATTGATTCAGTTTCACCGCTAAGAAATCTTTGCTCGATAATGTATTCTAACCATAATTCATAACGTTGTTCTTCATTTTCACAACCAGTAAGCTTATAAAATTTGTTTCTTTCAACAGCTTTTTTTTCGTATTTAAAAATATCATCAACGTGACACAATACCTCACCCCATTTTCTGGATGCTAGGTTTCCAGAACCATCACCTAACAAATCACATATAGCAAATACTTCTATTGGCAACACACCTTTTGTTATTACTTTGTTTAAATCAGCAACTTCTAACTTTTTGAAGATATTCTCTAGAGTATCTTTTTCGTGTTGAATACCTTCAGCTTTTGCAATTGCCAGTCTGTTATGATAATCTTTTCTTATTGATTCCCATTCTTCAACAGACATGTAGTTAGGTAGTTTATTAACCTTATCCCAGAATTTTATTTCTTTGTCTTCCATTGTCATAAGTTCTTTATAAGAATCTTGGTCAGCTTCTTTAAATGGAATACCTGAAATCAACCCACATTCACCCTTTGTAAAGATTAATCTTTCTTGTAGTTTTTCAGTGACTACTTTGGTGGTTTTATCTTTATGTTTTACAATGTTTAAAAGAATTCTATCACGTATATCAGGGTTGAAACAAACTAAAAGTGGTTTTACTTTTTTGTTAAAAGACTCCAAATACTTTTCTACATTGTACTCATCAGTGAATAAAAGAGAGTTTATTTCATCAATACGTGCTTGAATACTTTCTTGTGATTCTGGGTCTTCTTCAAGTTGAGTCAAAGCTTTATTAAGCATTTCAACTTCTTTAATCAATTCAAAATCACGGTCAACAATTTCTGGGTCAATTAACTTACAATTTAATTGGACGGTAATTTCAGATGTTGGCGCACTACCATGTTCAGCAATGTACTTTTCCATTTGCTTTTTGGTTAGCTTAGACCTGTTTATTGTCTTTAAATCACCTTGTGTCTTTGAATTCCCTGTGTTTATGTAATATAACACATCACCCAAAGTAACATCCATTGCAGCCTTTAAAGCAAGTTCCATGTGCGCTTGTTTTGGCATTGGATTACCAGCTTTATTTTTCATTGTAGCCTTTTTCCTATATTCGGCCATTGTAGATTTTACCTTTGCTTTGGTTGCCATCTTAACCAAAGGAATCTGATAGTTATAAATTTTATCAACGTATTGGTAATAGTAATTTATAAATGAATAACCATCACCATCTAGCAACATACGAATCGCCTTACTTAAAAAGTCTTCAATATACACTGACATTTTTTTGGATTTGATTGAGTTACCAACCAATTTTATTTTTCCATCAATGTCATTTGCGTAGTTCTTTCTAGCAAAGTTGATTGTAGCGTTGCAAACATCATCAATATCCAGACCCATACGACCTTCCATATAATTTTCATTAAATTCGGCCAATACAGCATCCAACCCAACCAATTCTTTGCCAGCATCATCTTTTGTTTTCCAATGACTTCCATTTGCAACATATTTTATTTCATCTATGTTATCAGGAAAAGCAAAGTTGAAACCATCTGTATTATGAGCAATAACACCACCTATACCACATACAAAAGTCCCATCTTCTGTGGAAATATCATAAACATATTTGTTAACGTCATTATTTGTTATGGTTTCGTTTTTCCAAACTTCATCGGTTTTCATTTTTGTTTTATTGGTAAAAGAAGAGTTATTACGATTATGGTTTTTTAACTTAAAATTAATAAATTTTTGTTTATCTTTACGAGTCACAACTTTATAATCAATACCCAATTCTTTTAAAAGCAAAGAAATTCCAGCCATAGCAATTTGTGATTTCATACCAATATCCGAACATGTGTCAATAGAATCTCCATATCCATCAGATGCAAAAACCCCTTCAATAAACGCTTTTTTAATATCTTCAGTTGCATTTAATATTATGTATGGTATTTTTTTTTCTCTATATGACGTATAAAAATGTTCACAAAAATTTTTAGAAAAATCAACATTATGTACAACTAGATTATATACACCACTAGATTTAATGTGGTCTTTAATCACCCCATTAATGGAAAATTCATTTTTAAGTATTGTTTGTAATTTTTTTAAAAAATCAATTCTTGTATTAGATATTTTCCAATCACTTCTTTTCCCTTTATTTATATGGATTTCACCAGTTTTCTTAGATTTATATTTTTGTTTTCTACTAGAACATGTAGCTGAACCGTCACCTAAGAAAAAACCATATAAAAAAGCTTGGTCACAATTTAAAGCTGTTTGAACATTATTCATAGGTATTTCATATGTGTCAATAACATCAAATCTTTTAAGTTCAGAAGGTTTAACTTCTTTGCCATTTTGAAATAATGAATGGTCTTCCGTAACATTAACCAACCTATCTTTGGTAATTATTCTGTGTATTTTTTTATCTGTGCCATGTCTATAAACGTATTTTATTTCTTTCCAACCATTTCGAGTCAAAACTTCAAATGGTTTTTCTTCAAAATCCCTATATTTTTCGATATCTAAAAATTTTGAATTTTCATTAAATAAATCACATATTGGTAAGACATCAATGTAATTTTTTTGTGATTTATATCTAATATATACTGGTGTATCATATGTTACTGAATCACCCACTAGTGGTTTGAATCCATGTTTTTCTGTAAAGTGTCTAACCATCAAACGAAGAGATTGACGACCACGACAAGTGGTTTCTTCAGCAGAATCCGTATCACCCCAGTTAAAGATATAAGGTGCACCATATGAACCAAACCATGAGTTTGCAAGAATCTTAAGCGGCAACTGTTTTTTATCGTACAGGGTTGATAACCTTTTATGTTCTGCAATTTCAGCTTTTAGTGAAGCTATTTCTTCAGCGGTCATGTTGGCTTTATTCTCATCCAATTTTTTCTGAAGTTTTTTGGCTTTACCTTTTTCAATACCAGTAAGGAATTTAAAATGGTCACGAGTATCTACAACATATGTTAAAATACCTCTCATAACACCAGATATATCCAAATCTGGAAAGATACTCCAAGTCAATTGTGTCTTTGGATAAAGTGCAGCAAAGTCTAACTTAACAACGTTCTTTGCGTAACCAACTTCTAATAGCCTTGAAAGACCACCAGTAAAATCACGCTTTGTTTGTGTCTCTGGTATTGCCAAACCATTTTCGTAAGACCATGCAGACATAATTAGTTTCCATTGACCTGCCGTACCCATGGTTGAAGAACGCATAAACGTTGTTGGTAACATTTTTGCGATAAGGAAAGATGCTTGGTTGTAGAGATTATCTATTTGTTCAGTTTCCCACAAGTCATCACATAGATACCTTTCAACAATATATTTTCCAGTTACAATCTTATAACCTTCTTTTAGTGGCGTTTTTTCAGAAATCTTACACCAATCACCGTTGGTGTCATTAAATGCGTAATTATTTACTTTGTCAGCCCAAGTTGAATTGATTTTATCGCCTTGAACGTAAACCCTGTTAGGTTTTGCGATTCCAGAGTATTGTGTGATGTACTTCAACCCCCAACTTTTTATCTCAGAGTTAATAGCCATCGCTCTCCTTACGGCATGAGATATGTCTATTATGTTATAACCGTACATGTTGGTTTGGTTATAGGCTTCTGTTTCACCACCTAACTTTAATGTTGCTGATTTTCTTTTTATCTTATGAATCCTATTAAGGGTAATGGCCAAATCACGAATATTCATACCTAATCTTTCAGCTCTTTCAAAAAGATAAGGCCAGTCAAAGTTTTCAGAGTTATAACCAGCAATGATATCTGGTTGAATAGCGTCAATAATTTTAAAAAACTTTTCTATATTTTCCCTTTCAGAATCTCTTTTTTCTTGAAGTGTATTGCCAGTAACTTCAAGAACATGTTCTATTCCTCTATTGTTTCTAAAACCTATTTGGAATATACCATGCTTTGATGCTGATAACCCTTCAGTCTCCAAGTCAAACTGAAACCTATGAACGTTATCATAGTCTTCCATTCCTTTAAATAAACGTTTCCCTGTTTGTATAAGAAACTGTTCGATTGGACTAAATAAAACAAATAACTTTGAGTGCGCTTTAAATACGTCAACACCACCTTCGTTAAAGAAATTAATAAGTGTGTTGTAGGAGCCTTTACATTTAGCTATGTATTTGTAACCATTTTCCATTCTGGCTGGCGTATGTCCCTCATCATTCGATGTTCTAAGTTTTGTAATCTTAACATCGAACTTTTGACAAGCTTCGAGTATTTTCATACGCTTGCCACCATACATGAGTTCTGTTACATCATGCTTAAACCATAAAAAAGGTTGATATTTATGCTCCTCTAATCTTTTACCAGAGGTAGGGTCATTTATGACCAAAGTAACTTTTGGTTCGTGATATTCTGCCTCAACAGCAACAATATATTTTTGTGGGTCTGAGCCTTGTAGGAATTGTTCAATCCTTTCATTCGTAAAAACCTGTTTTGTTTCAGCCATTTGTATAATTTATTACAAAGGTACAAATGTTTTTCGAAGCGGACAAGGAAAAGCTAAAATATTTTTTTAACTTTGTAATGTACAAAGTTACGAAAATAATCTTATACTTGCAAGAAAATGAGTTATTTTAATATTCCTTGGTCAAGCACATTTACGTACAAAGTTTCTCTAATAGGTACGATTAATGTTCCAGTACCATCTAGAAATTCTATTGTAAACTGACCAACGTATCTTCCAGGAACGGCAGTATCTCTGGATGTAAATTGATAAATAATATAATATTCTTCACCAACACACCCACTATATGGTTCAACCAATTGGACCCCAGTTTCTTTTTTTGCTATTCTTTTAACACCAGTGACAACATCTGTCATGGTAAAATAAATATTTGCATTCTGAACCGCATCATAAAATCTATTGAAATCATTGCGACCATCCTGTATAAGCTCAAGCTTCAATATTGGTAAAGTAGCGTTTTTATTTATATTAAAATTCATTCTAGTTAAATTAAATTAGTTATTTCATAATAAATATTACCAAGATTATCAACCACCTTATCAATACCTTCACCTTTTTTAACCTTAACTTTTTTAGTTTCTGAAAAAGTATAACTTTCTAGTTCCCATCCATCAGGAATAATAGGTGTTTCTTTTGATTTAATAATGTATTTAGAGAATAGTTTATTGCTTGATAGTTCTTTAAATGTAGCAACTGTTCCCCAAAATGTAAGCAACATTCCTGTATTTTCTTTTGCTATTTGTGTTTCTATGTTCATGTTTTTATAATTTTAGAATTGTACATAAGATAATGTTCCTCCTGATAAAATTTGTTCAACATCTCCGTCAACTGCATCAAGAAGCGTAACAGATGGTGAACCTGCCTGCATCCCCGAAGTAGCTGTAAATGTTTTATTTTCAATACCTGCCATAAATAAGTTTCGATAAATGTCACCTGTTACAATATTGTTTTCAAGATAACTAAAATTGTTATCTTGAAAAGTGCCATCAATTGAATTATTTATAAAAAAAGTTCCCGTATTATTTAAAAAATCATCACTTAACTCACTTTCAGATAATTCCACTAAAGTATTAGATATAACGTCCCCATCAAATTGGTTACTTAGAACGTATTTAATGTTATTGTTTACAAATTCAAGTAAACATAATTGGTCAAACAATAATAAAATATTATTTACATCAAATGTGTTTTGTAATGTTGATACAGCCCCAAGTGAAACTTTTGATACAGTACAATATAATTGAAATACAACATTATCTAATTGATAAGGTAATCCCAAACCTATTTGACCTACTTCTAACCCTGAACCTACACTTACATCAAAATTATCAAGAGCTAAATTAAATGGAGTAAAATCTTGAAATGCAAAACCTGTGTCAGTATAATTATTATAATCACTACTACCACTTACTGTTTCCCAACGTCTAAAGATGACATTTCTCCAATCGTAATCTCTATAAAGTTTTAAAAGAGTGTCGTAACGAGAAGTGATAACTCCTGTTGATTGACCTAGTACGGCATCATAATCTCTATCGTTAAAAAAAGGTTTCCAAGTAATATTATCTGTTGGATATATTGTTGAAATTATATTGGTTGATAATCCACTACTTGAAACAGCTTGAACAAGCATTGGTTCTGTTGCTCCTGTATGTATTTCTTCATTACCTATGCTATTGGAAAATTGTATATATGTTACAGTTTGAAAATCATTTATTAAATAATATGAGGATGGTATAAGTTCATTATTATTTAATAATGTGGTAAGTTCTGAATAACCAATCTCCAAATAAGGTGTTTCTAAATTAATAATATCACCATTTGGGTTTAATTTTTCGTATTTTCCTGTTGCTAAATCAGTACCAACAAAAAATGTGCTAGCCGATGGTGTTATCGATGAAATATTTTCACCAGCAAACAATATTGTTTTTGTTCCGTTTTTTTGTAAATGTATTCTTGCCATTATTTATTATTTTAGAATCCATAACTTAATTGAGTTCTACCCCAACCAGTATTTGTTTTTATATAAATATAAGTATTATCCCAAGCAATATCACCCACATTACCGTTGGTGTCACCACTACTAGTTGGTGTATAACTAGTTCTCATTCTTATTTGGTTGTACCCTGTTGTTCCACTTACATCTAATGTAGATGTAGGGGTTACTACTTGAATACCTATTTTACCATTAGCTGTTGTTGCTGTCAATGGATTACCACCTGTGGTTGAATATGTTCCTGTACCAAATAACACACCACCTATGTTAATAGCATTTGTAGTATTAGGTGCTAAGGTTACATTAGTCCCAATAATAATATTATTTGAACCAATTGTTTTATCGCTGGTTGATGCGTAACCAGCTCGGTATCCAAATAAATTTGAATAACTTGCGCCAGTTGCTTGATAACCAGCATTTAAACCTAAAAAGTTTGAATCATTAGCATTGGTTGCTTGTTGACCAGCACCAACACCAAAAAAGTTTGATTGATTAGCATTGGTTGCTTGATAACCAGCACTTGAACCAAAAAAGTTTGAAGAACCAGCATTGGTTGCTTCATAACCAGCTTGATAACCTAAAAAGTTTGAATTACTAGCGCTTGTAGCTTCTCTACCAGCACTAGCACCTAAAAAGTTTGAATAACTAGCATTACCAGCTTGATAACCAGCATCCTGACCAAAAAAGTTTGAATTATTAGCACTTGTAGCTGAATAACCAGCATTAGCACCTAAAAAGTTTGAATAACTAGCACCAGTTGCTTGAAAACCAGCGTTTTGACCTAAAAAGTTTGAACCTTCAGCAGTTGTAGCTTGATAACCAGCATTAGCACCAAAAAAGTTTGAATTATTAGCATTTATTGCTTCTTGACCAGCACTTGAACCTAAAAAGTTTGAATTATTAGCATTTATTGCTTGATAACCAGTATCAGAACCAAAAAAGTTTGAATAACTAGCATTAGTTGCTTGATAACCAGCATCCTGACCAAAAAAGTTTGAATTATTAGCACTTGTAGCTGAATAACCAGCATTAGCACCTAAAAAGTTTGAATAACTAGCATCAGTTGCTTGAAAACCAGCGTTTTGACCTAAAAAGTTTGAACCTTCAGCAGTTGTAGCTTGATAACCAGCATTAGCACCAAAAAAGTTTGAATTATTAGCATTTATTGCTTCTTGACCAGCGTTTTGACCTAAAAAGTTTGATTGATTAGCATTGGTTGCTTGTTGACCAGCACCAACACCAAAAAAGTTTGATTGATTAGCATTGGTTGCTTGATAACCAGCACTTGAACCAAAAAAGTTTGAAGAACCAGCATTGGTTGCTTCATAACCAGCGTTTTGACCTAAAAAGTTTGAATAACTAGCATTACCAGCTTGATAACCAGCACTTGAACCAAAAAAGTTTGATTGATTAGCATCAGTTGCTTGAAAACCAGCGTTTTGACCTAAAAAGTTTGATTGATTAGCATCAGTCGCTTCATAACCAGCTTGATAACCTAAAAAGTTTGAATCATTAGCGCTTGTAGCTGAATAACCAGCACTACCGCCAAAAAAGTTTGAATAACTAGCATCAGTTGCTTCTTGACCAGCAGCCTGACCTAAAAAGTTTGAATTATAAGCATCAGTTGCTTGAAGACCAGCATTTTCACCTAAAAAGTTTGATTGATTAGCATCAGTCGCTTCATAACCAGCACTTGGACCTAAAAAGTTTGAATAACTAGCACCAGTTGCTTGAAAACCAGCGTTTTGACCTAAAAAGTTTGAATCATTAGCGCTTGTAGCTGAATAACCAGCACTTGGACCTAAAAAGTTTGAATAACTAGCACCAGTTGCTTGAAAACCAGCGTTTTGACCTAAAAATATACTATTACTATCTGAAAAATTAGATGTTGCTGGGTTATTTGAATAAAGAGTTGTACCAGATACTGATATAGGGCCAGTACTTCCAGAACCACCAGTAGTAATTCCAGTAACAACAAAAGTATTACCAGAATTATTAGTAAAGGTTATTTCACTTGTTATAGAATCGTATGTACCGCCAGTAATAAATGTATCAAATGTTGGTAAATCAATATTATAAAAATCGCCACTACCAGTTATCGTTCCACCAGAACCTAAATAAACATTACCATTAAGAACCACAAATTGGCCACCAGTATCTAATTGAAGATTTCCATCAACAAATAAATCACCATAAATAAATCCTTGATAATTTTCAGTTACTGTAACTGTTGTATTTTCTGGGATATACCATTGATTTCCACCACCAGAACCACCATTAAAACTTAAATCGTTTCCGTTATATTTTTTAAGTGTTACTGTATTTCCAATTGTTTGAGCGGTGTATATAACTTCACCCTTCAAACCAATAAAGTTAGAATCTAGTTCTGCTTGAGACAAGACACTACCTTTGGTTGTATCACCATATGGGCTTATTAATGTTCTTAATATTAAATTTGTAGGCATTTTGTTTATTTAATAAATATTTCGTTATTGAAAATATTTTTCAATTCTTTTGCTTAGTCTAACTCTTGGGTCATTTATATCTCTACCTAAATCCTCATATTTTAAAATGAAACCAAAGCTTAAAAAAACTCTTCTAGTGTTGAATTCGTTTGTCCAGTGTTTATATAAAGAAGCTTCAAAACAATACAAATCTGTTTCTTGAATTTTAAGTATTTCTTTGTCTAAAAAAAAATCATAATCTTCAGACAAAACGCTTATATTGCATTTATAATTCACATAACCATCAATTGAAGCATCATAATGTGGGTTTATTTTTCCACCCTTACCCATATCAACAGCTTGAAGAAACATATTTTATTACAATTTAAATTACCATGTCACACCACTAACTCTTAACCATTGAGTAGATGTTTTCCAGTAAATACAAGTATCATCCCAAGAAATATCACCTATATTACCGTTGGTGTCTGTACTACCTGTTGGCGTATATGTTGTTCTAAGTCTTAGTTGGTTATACCCTGTTGTTCCACTTACATCCAATGTAGATGTAGGTGTTACTACTTGAATACCTATTTTACCACTAGCTGTTGTTGCAGTTAATGGATTACCTCCAGTAGTAGAATATGTTCCTGTACCAAATAACACACCACCTATATTAATAGCATTAGCGGTTGTGTTAGGTAAACTAATATTTGTTCCTATAATGATATTATTTGAACCTAAGTTATTTCCTGTAAACGTTTTACCAACATTAAATCCAAATAAATTTGAATAACTGGCGTTGGTTGCTCCATAACCAACTTGATAACCAAAAAAGTTTGAATAAGTAGCATTGGTTGCTCCATAACCAGCTTGATAACTTAAAAAATTTGAATTACTAGCATTGGTTGCTCCACTACCAGCACTAGTACCAAAAAAGTTTGAATAAGTAGCACCAGTTGCTTGAGAACCAGCATTAGCACCTAAAAATATACTATCAGTACCTGAAAAATTAGATGTTGCTGGTGATGTTGAGTATAATGTAGTTCCACTAACAGCAATAACACCTACAGGTAAATTCTGATAAGTTGTTGCACTAATTGTAGTAGCTGATAAACTTGTTATGTTTGTGTTTCCTGTTATTACTAAACAGTCAATTGTTACGGTATTACCAGTATAAGGGCTAATTGTGTTTACAAATAATTTACTCATTTTTTTTTATTTTATTGTATTGTTAGTGTTGTTGTTATTGGAACTGTTATTGTATAACCAATTCCAATTTGTAAAGGTCCAAAATATAAAACATCAGAATTATCGGGTAACAATACATTTTGTTGAATTGGTCTTGGTCTTATTACAAACCCTAAATTAGATAAACTATAAGAATTTACGAAATTGGTAACACCACTTAACGAAATTTGCTTCGTTTCACCACCATTTACAATTGGCAAAGCATCTGTAAAGGTAGGGTTTGTGTTAACATTTAACTGTGATATTTTCTTATTTGGCATGGCTTAATTCAGTTTATAATAAATATGTCAAACTAAAATAAAACGTAAGAAATAAAAAGGTTATTCAAAATTTATACCCAAACCATTCCATACCCACTCTGTTGCAGTAAAAGATAAGCATCTTCAGTTAATAGAAGATTTGTATCTTGAATTCCATATCTAGGTGCACCATTAACATAATTGTACTTGATTTGAGCATAATTTAGGTCACATATGTTAAATTTAAACTGAGATATACCACCTATAAACGAACCAGCGAAATTTTCTTCAATTGGTAAACCCCTATCTGCTTGGTCTAGTCCATCAAATGTCTGACTGTCAATCAAACCTTGGCTACCACCACCTAAACTAAAGTTAAAAGGCACCCCAACTTGTTTTGCTTTGTATTCATCTAACCTTTTTGCTATGAATTCTGGGAAATCATTTACCACATACTTAAGTCTGGCATTAACATAAAACATAAGCTTTCCTGTTCTTCTTTTTGTAATCTTCAAATCACAGTCATTCTTATAGTCAGTCATATATCTAATAGTAATATATGACCAAGAATCTGATGTAACCATACCAGATGCTGAATAACCTTCTTGTATAGTAACACCACTTGTATAAAGTCTTTGGCCAGTGCTAGCAGTATAACATGTTCCAGTTACTGTAAGCATTCTATATCCTATGCTACCGTCATCTTTTACCCTAAAACCTATTGCATTATCTATTATATCAATTTTGTAGTCTATTTCAGTTTGCGGTGAAGTTTTACCACTATATGAACAAACCGTTTGGTTACCTAAACCATCCCCACTTCCAGCACAATATGAACATGTGCAACCATTTCCAGAACCAACACCTCTACCATAAATCAAAAATGGGTTTTGAAAATCTGTTATCACTTCTTTAGATTTGGCAACGGCTATTCCGCCACCACTATATGAACAAACAGTCTGACTTCCAAGACCATCTTCACTTGTCAAATTACACGCACCACCACTGTTAACCAAAACACCGTATATGTTTGGCCCACAACCACAGTCATCAACACTAGCATTTGATGTATTATTTATGGCTGACATTATGATTGTATCTGTTTGCCCACTAATTTTATTAGCTCTAGCATCTTGAGCTCGACCATAAATCAAAAATGGATTTGTAACCAAATCAATTTCAACTTGTGGTGGATTCAAAGGAATACCGAATCCGTAATCACCAATAATTGTTATATCATTTTCTTTTGGGATTGTACAAAATGTACTTACACTTCCAGTAAAAGCACTACAACTAGTATCACCAGTATTAACAGTGCAACCACTAGTACAACCAGTATCATTACCATAAAATTGATTCCAAAATTTATTTTCGGCACGAGTACCCATATAAAAGAAAAATCCTTTATTATTTGGATAAACGTCATTTAAAGTTGTACCAGTTGTTGGTGCACAAATATCTTGTGGGTTTAGCCAAAATTCAGCAGCCCACGCTTGATTAACTCTCGTTGGCAATAATTGATATGTGCTTCCATCAATTTTATAATAACCTTGATAAAAACCACCACATAATTGTATATAATCACCAGTTGTAAATGTTGGGTCAATGATTCTTTCGGTTGGATAAACATATTGTTCTGTAGTTCCAGTAACCAAATGCATCATAAATCTAGTATCACCTGAAGGAATGATTAGTGTTGAACCAGTTAAAGCATCTACTAAATTTTGATTTGATGGGTCCAATGGGTCTTTGTCAAAAGTAACCAATCCATTATCTATTCCAGTTAAACCTATTGTGTTAAACGTATAACCAGTATTTGTAGCACCATTCCAAGTAACCAAGCTGTATATTGTTGATGCAGTTGTTGCACTATTTGGGTAAATGGCTTCATTATTAAAATCATACCAAACAACAAGACAATCACCAGACGATACTGGACCTACTGGTTGTAAAGTGCTATCATCAGATGCTAAAAAGAAATCCCAATAATCACTATTAGAAAGTCTAAGGTCTAGCTTGTTAAAATTAAAATTTTTTATGTTACCCATTTGGTTTTAGTTATAAATATATTAATCGAAATAACTTAGATTTAAAGAAGACCTATAATCTTGGTTATTTGCACTGCCAACCACACAAAGCCAAACTTCATCTCTTGTTCCGTTTATATTAATACCTGGTCTTAATATATTGTCTTGAAATTGGAAACTATCTACTTGAACGCCAGAGCCAGAACCTAAAAAAGCAGCAATAATATGACCGCTTGCTGTTATTGTTTGACCAGTTGATAACGCATAATCAACTGGTGTGTTTGAAATATTTGTAAATGAATATGACGAACTTAAAGTAGGATTTAATTCTATGGTTATAAAGTAATCAGCTTTTGATGGATTTGTTACGTTTAATATTTGAGTATCAGATAATGTTATATTAACCCCTCCATATCCACTATTTACCTTATAACCAACAATAGGATATTTGACGTTTTGTGTTGGTTTGCTTTGAATAGCAAAAGCACTTACAGAAGTTGATTTTTGTATACTATTAATCGTCCCCTCTAAAGAAACTTGTGAGCATATCATATTAAATGTACCACCTGTACCAGCTCCACTTTGTCTTATTTCATATCGTATAGGTTGATTAGGTGCTTTCATATATACTGTGGTAAGATTATTTGTACCAGAATTAGTTACAAAAGTTTTTGGTACCCCATCAATAACCAAAGCAAATCTAAGCCTACCAACCCCCAACCATTGAAAATCAGTATGCATTAGTTGAGTTTTGCTCCAATCTATTAAAGAAACATCATAATCATCGGTTAACCAAGATGAAGTTGTAGCGCTTAAAACATTTGAACCGTTGTGCCACAATTGAAATGATATGGTATTTGTAACCCCATTAGACTCCAAAAAGTAACCATCAATAACACTATCATATGGCGCAGACGTAGATGTATTGTAATAACCAACTCTTTTGATTACATTAGATTGTAATTGAAAATTACCAAAACTACACTCAACCAACTGACCCTTACCTGGTTGGTAAATACCTCTTGATTTACCTTGTCTTATAACATAAGAATTATTTGCAGCAACTGACATAACGACTTGTGAATTTGATGTATCAAATATTGACGTTATTGTACCACCAGTTGCTTCACTGATAACCAAAGGTAGTTTATCATGAATATGTTTATATTCCAAAAGAGATGTTACATTGCTTGTTCTAAGTCTACCAAACGCATCTAAATTTTGGCTATCTGAATATTGTATTTCGTTGTTGTATATAAATGACATAATTAATTATATTATCCACCAATTGTTATTTCTTACTATCATTTGTAATGATATATAGTTTAAATTCATATCTACATAAGTTGTACCTTCTATTGTTCCAGAACTTGGTGTTAACCTAATTCTATGTTTTTTGGCATGACCACCCTCATCTTTTACAATGATTACATAACCATTATAATTAGTTGCGTTAGGTAATGTTAAATTTACATCGGCATTGACATCTACACCATAATAAGTAGTATACGCTGAAAAATTTAAAGTTTCTGCCGTTGTTGTTATCGTTGTTGTTATCGTTGTTAAACCTGTTAAATTTGAAACATCTGCAAATGGAACCCAATCAACAATTCCATCTTTGTTTAAGTACTCAGATTTACCAATAAAATCAAAATACAATGAACCAGCTGGTGAAATATGTATCGGAGGACCATATCCAGTCTGTATTGGTATTGGGTTTAATTTGGTCTCACGTATTAATGACATATTTAAAAGCTTTGTAAATTACTTCTTCTCCAACCACTCGATGTTTTAACATATAAGTAATCTTCGTCTTTTGTTAGATTTCCTATACTACCATTGGTATCTGTTGAACCAGATGGTGTATATGTTGGTATTGTTATAGCTTTTGGTTTAAAATCATTATTGGTTATCCAATTACCATCAGCATCTGTTAATAATTCAGCGGATAAATCTTGACCAAACGCATGTAAAACCCTAATTCCACCTTCAACAGCTGTTTGTTGGTTACCACCATAGTTTAAATCTATGTTATTATCCTCAGCAACAATGCTTTGCGTCTCAAGGTATGTATTGCTAGAAATTGTAGAACCAGATGTAAGCTCTTTAATCGCTTCAACTAATAAAGCACAAACATCCTTATAGTAAACAACCTTTAATCCGTTTTCATAAGTGTAAACTAATTCTGGAACTATTTGTTCAACTTCTTGAGCGATAAAACCTATTTTTGTTTTATCACCACCAGAATTTTTATCTTTCCAATTAAAAGAAACACCTCTTAATTGTTTAACTTTATCTAAAGCCGATACAATTGTTTCAATATTTTCTTTTAATGTAATATCAGATGCATTATTAACAACATTTCCGTTAGCGTCAACACCAATATCTATTGTACTAGGACCAGCACCGACAGTTTTTATGTTAAGACTTTCAACATACGTGTAGTTACTTGACGTTCCAGTGATATTATTACCTAACACTATTGTACCATTTCCACCAGCAATACTATTTTGTCCGTGAACAAATGAAGTTGTTCCACTGGCTATTGAAGAATTACCCCCAGCATGTGAAAAATTACCACTTGCTATCGTATTATAATTTTGAGCATGGCTAACATTACCACTTGCTGTTGTTTGACGACCTTCAGCATGTGAAGTCTCAGAGTTACTTGCTATTGTTTGACGACCTTCAGCGTGTGAATAATTACCACTTGCTGTTGTACCAAAACCCTCAGCATGTGAATAATTACCAGAAGCCGTAGTTTGAAAACCCTCAGCAACAGATAAAATACCAGAGGCGACAGAATCGCTATTTATCATAACAATACCGTTATTTGGGGGACCAGATGTTGTTGCAGACCAATAACTGACACCAGAAAAGTTCAAACTCCAAGCGCCCTTTCCCTCAGAATCAACACATGTCCATACATAACCAACTTGAGGAGCTCTTGTAATAATCAAATCTTCAGTTCTTGTGATACCAGAAACATCAACCCATATTGTTCTTCCAGTAAAATCTATTGTATTAGCACTGTAGTATGTTAATGTATTTGTGTGAACACTACCACTATAAGCACCACCACCCAAATCAATCATTGCTAACCCAACCAAATCAAAAGTAATTCCACTATATGTTGCATTGTATGTATAACCATCTTGTGTAGTCCCAGTTATATCACCTGTGAATATAGGCCCCACTTCTTGTGTTGTAGCACTAGTTGAAGGTGTAATAGCAGACAAATACGGTTCACCCAATGCCATGCTAGGGTCATACCACGTAAAAATAGTTGTTCCAGAATTACCAGAAAACGTACTAACCAAATTTGTATATGTTTGTGTTACACCAGTTGTTGTTAGGTCTGGACCAGTAGTTAACGCACTATAAGGCATACCAAATTTGGTACCACCAGATAATGCTGTGAATAATTTTTCATATTGTTTGACTTGTCTGTTACTAGAAAAGTCTAATTTTGTTATAAATGACATGTTTTCTTATCTTTTACTATAAATATTCTCCGCTTTGAATATATTTATATTAAAAGATAAATTATGGATATAATGACAAAAAAAGAATTTTCTAATAAAGTAAACGAATTAGTCGGTGGAGATATGTTTGCTGGTGGAAATGATAGGAATCCTACAAACAATAGCGAAATTGAAACTGGGCCAGTCGTTAAAACATACGATGATGATTCTGACTATGAAAAAGGTCAAGCAACAACTAGTGACAAAGTATTTGGTAGATACAGACAAAATATTCCATGGTTTGCTGTTTATAGTTATGGCGGTAGAAGAAGCCAAGGTGGTATCATAACTTTTGAAAATGAAAATAAAGGTGTTGTTGTTACCAAAAAAACTGTTGAAGAAAAAATTGAAGATTTGGTTAAAAAAAGCAAATCAGCTGAAGTAACATCAAAAGACTACAACCCAAAAGTGTATAAATTAATAGACACAATTGAAGATGTTGAATTAACTGAAAAACAGTTGGAAGATTTGAAAAAAGCCATTCAAGCAAAACAAGCCAGTAAAAAACTTTAAATATGAATTCACAAATTAGCAACGATATTCACAAAACAAAAGATGGTGAGGAAAAATCTCACCAAGCTTTTGCTATGGAATTATCTAGACTTAGAAAAGCAAAAGAACTTTGTGAAACAACAAATGGTTGCGAAGAATACAATCGTTTAGGTGGTGAAAAAAGATTTAAAGAAATTGAAAATCTTGTAAAAACAGCAAAAGAAGCCAATTACAGAGTTAAAAAAGTTGGAATGGATGCTGGTAGAGAAAATCAATTCATAAAAGGCCATGAAAAAGACAGAGATAATGCTAACCCAACAGGTGTCGGTGGAATACCAAAAGTAACGAAAGGTAGTGTAAATCGTAAAATAATGTCTAATAAGGAGGTTTATAATGAAGGTTTATCAAAAGAAATTTCTGAAATCAGATATTTAATAGAATATATGACATATAACAATAACAAAAAACAAAATTTATAACTATGCCACAAATTTATAACGGTGGACAATCACCTCTTGAAGACTATGCAATTAACGGAAATCCGTTATATCCAGGTTCTGGCCGTATTGCAATTATAAATCAAACAAGAATTGGAACTGGTAAATATACCTTCCAAGGGCCTTATAAAAACCCACAAATAACTGGTAATGTTAACGATTCATATTCAGATACCAACACAAACGCACTTGCGGACAACCTTAGCCCTTTTAATGGTAGAGGAACTGGTGATGGTGTTACTCAAGGTGTTTTTGGTGCCATAAACAACTATGCTGGTGGTAATATTGAAGACAAATTTGGGGTACCAAGTCTTCCAGGTTCTGGACGTAACCCACAAGTTACTTTAAATGCTGCTACATGGGGTTATGGTCCAAACCAAATCGCTGGTTCTAACTATATTGCACCAAATACATCATTAAACATAGGTCAAGTTATAATATAATTTAGATATGAAGCTTTACAATCTATTTGAAGAACTTATATTAGAAGAAATCAATAAAAACCATCAACTTATAACAGAAGGGGTTTCTATTGAAGATGTAAAAGCTGCCATAGATGGTAAATATAACGTGAATATATTATATAGAGATTTTGAAGATGCGCCACCAAGTAAAAGATATATTCAAGTTTATAATTTGGCCAAAACCAAAGCTGGAAATGATGCTATTAGGGCTTATCAAATATTTGGAGCATCTAAAAGAGGCAATAAACATGGATTCTGGAAAATTTTTAGATTGGACAGAATAGAAGGTTGGTACCCTACTAAGGTTAAATGGCTGAAACCAGTTTCAGACTTAAGCCCTTCAATACCAAAATATAACACAACTGGTGACAGAAGCATGTCACAAGTTTCATATAAGGTTAATTTGATAAAACCACCAAAAGAAACAGTTTAATATGGAAACACCAACACCAGTAGACCTAAATAAATTAAAATCTATCTTAGGTAATGCTAAAAAAGTAATGAAAGCGGTTGAAGAAAAATCACCGATAAAAAAAAGTACTAGTTCAGTTAATGAATCATACTCAAATGATTACGCTACCCCATCAACACCTATATATAGTGAAGCTGATGAAAAAGAGCCAGATTATGGTATTGATTATAGCAAATTTACAACATCTGTGCAACAACAACCCAATCAACACAGAGATTATACTGAAGAAGATGTAATTAATTCAAATCTTCCGCCTATTATAAAGGAAGCTATGTTAAAGAATCCAATTCCAAAACCTAGCATGTCTTTTTCTAAATTCAGTTTAGAAGGGTTAGAAGATTTAATCGAAAAACCTGTTAAAAAACAAGTTCCTCAATTTAAAAGCCCTAGTGTTCCTTTAAGAGAATCGGCTGGCGGTGGTGACCAACAACAAATGATAACGATTAGTTTACCAGAATTGAACAAATTGATTGAAAACAAAGTAAATGAAATGTTGGCCAAACAATTTGTTAAGATGATATCTGAACAATCAATCAAGAAAACGATAAACACCTTGATTACAGAAGGTAAAATCCAAACAAAGAAAAAATAAATAAAAATTGGGGCTTTAAAGCCCCTTTTTTTTATTTACTAATTTTTTAAAATACATATATTGGTGTTTTAATAATATTGTTTTAAACAAAAAAGATGAGAAAACTCAAAGTTTTAGTAGTACCTAGTGATAGAACTGGTGTATCATACTTTGACTTTTTGAATAAATCACTATATTTTTAATAAAAAACATTCGGTAGAAACAATTAAGAGTATATCAAATTCTAAAATTGGTATTACAACTAGTAACCATATGAGTAGACCAGAATATAAAGAGCTCTTTAGTTCAATGGCCAAAGAACGATGGGCTAATGGTAGTATGGAAAATATTAGAACAAAACTTAGTTTATTAATGAAACAGCGTATTTCAAATGGTGAAATAAAAGGATACAATAGGTCAAAAGCAGAAGATGAGATAATAGAAAAATTAAATAAACTGAAAATTGATGTTATACCCAACTTTATTATTGATGGAAAAATATTTGATATTTATATCCCAAAATTCAATTTAATAATTGAATACAATGGTGATTATTGGCACTGCAATCCAATAAAATATAGTGGTGAATATTATAATAAGAAAAAAAATAAATTAGCTAAAGATATCTGGAAATATGATAATGATAAACTTTACTTAGTAAAAAATAAAAATTATCTTTATGAAGTAATTTGGGAAACTGATTACAAAAAAGATAAAGATTTAATAAATAAAATAATAGAAAAATATGAACATTAATCTATTTTCTATTATAAAAAAAAAATAACAAAAATGAAAAAAACTAATTTAAATATCACCCCAGTTAGTCGCAAATTAAAGGTATTAGTAGTACCTAGCGACAGAACTGGGGTGAGCTGACGGCTATTATCGCTCAACAAACCCACACCTTGCATTAGAAAATAACTATCCAGATGAATTTCATGTAGATATTGACTATGAACCACAATTAAATAATGATGAGTGGTTAAAACAATATGATATTATTCATTATCATAGAACACTTGGTTCGTATGAAAACATGGAATTGCTAAATAAAAGATTGGAAAATCTAGGTATTGTGTCAATTATGGATATTGATGATTACTGGGCACCAGGTCCACACCATCCAGCGTATTTAATAATCAAAAACGCTAAACTGGATGAGAGGATTAAAAACAACGTAAGAGTTGCTAATTATGTAACAACAACAACAGATGTTTTTGCCGATGAGATTAAAAAGACTAACAAAAATGTTTTCGTTTTACCAAACGCAATAGACCCTTCCGAAGCTCAATTTGTTCCCAAATTGGAAAAATCTGATAGAATTAGAATAGGATGGTTAGGTGGTAGCTGCATGACTCCAGATACTGAAATTTTAACCAATGAAGGCTGGAAACGTTTTGATGAATTAAATCAAAATGAAACTGTTGCGACATTAAACCCAAAAACTGATGTGATAGAATATCATAAACCAACTGGATATATATGTGAACCATTTGATGGACAATTAAATTGTGCTAAAAATAGTTTAGTTGAATATGAAGTAACACCAAACCATAACATGTATGCATCTGTTGCTAAATCTTTAACCCATAAAAAACTAAACTTAGAACTTATTTTATCCGAAAAAATTCATGGTAAAAATTTCCATGTTAAAAGAGATGGTATATGGATTGGTAAAGAGGAAAAATACTTTGTTTTACCAGCTATAAAAGAATACGCAGAAATGCTTAACGAAGAAGCGACTATTGATACGATAATAAGAAAAAATAAATATGGGGTTAAATTATCTGACAAATATGGGTATGATAAATTTATTGATATGGATAAATGGTTAGAATTTTTTGGTTTTTGGATGGCTGAAGGATGGACTAGTAAAACAAAAGGTCTACACCAAGTAGGTATTGCACAAACAAAAAATAACGGTTATTTAGATTATATGTATGAATTATTATCTGAATTAGGTTTTAACCCAACGTTTACAAAAGATAAAAAACAAATTAGAGTTTTTGATAAACAATTGTGGGAATATTTATCTGATTTTGGCATTGCTAATGAAAAATTCATCCCTAAAAATATTTTAGATTTGTCACCAAGACAATTAGATATATTTTTACAATGGTTTATAAAAGGTGATGGGCATATTGAGAATAATAAATATTCTAGAGCTAGAGCTTTCTCATCTTCTATTTTATTAGCCAATAACTTACAAGAAATAGCATTAAAAACAGGTATTTCAGCAACTATAACGAATAGAGGTAAACGAACTTCTAGTATTAAAGGTAGAGAAATTAAAAATCAGTTTGATTCTTTAGTTATTAATTTTGGTAAACACCCTAATATAAGTAAACATAATAAAAACACACCTTTAATTAAAAGTGAAGAACAATATAATAAATATTATAAAGGAAATGTATATTGTGTTGAAGTACAAAACCACATTATTTATGTAAGAAGAAATGGTAAAGCGATGTGGATTGGTAATTCACATTTAAAAGACTTAGAGCTTTTAAACAATGTTGTTAATAGACTAGAATATGATGGGTTATTAGATAAACTACAATTTGTATTATGCGGATTTGATACAAGAGGTTCTCATACAGAAATTAACCCAAATACAGGACAACAAAAAGTGAGACCAATCAAACCCATGGAAAGTGTTTGGTATCAATATGAAAAAATATTCACAAATAACTATGATATTGTTAGTCCAGAATACAAAGATTTTTTAATGAAATTTACACAAGAAGAATATCCAAATATTGCAAATGAACCTTATAGAAGAGTTTGGACCAAACATATCTCAACTTATGCAACCAATTACAATTTATTTGATATTTCACTGGCACCATTAACTGAAAATATTTTTAATAAAGTAAAGAGTCAGTTAAAAGTGATTGAAGCTGGTTTTCATAAAAAAGCTCTAATTGCTCAAAATTTTGGTCCGTATCAAATAGACCTTAAAAACGCTGCTAAATTTGGTGGGGGGTTTGATGAAACAGCAAACTCAATCCTTGTTGATACTGGTAAAAACCATAAAGATTGGTACGATTCAATTAAAAAACTTGTTAAAAACCCAGAAATAATTCCAATATTACAAGAAAATCTATATAACACTGTTAAAGATACTTATAACATAAATAAAGTTACTGAAAGCAGAAGAGAACTATATCATAGTTTGGTAACTAAACACAAACCAGAATTGGTTTTACAAACAACAAATTAACATTATGAAAACTAAATTAAATTTATCATTGTTTAAAAGAGTTAAAACATACATTAGTAATCTTTGGTTTAAGTTCGTAAAAAATCCTTTTTATTATCGCTTGATTGTCGAACCAAGAGTTAAAAGACAAAGAGAAGCAGCGAGACAAAAAACCATAAAAGATTTTGAAGAAAAACAAAAAACTGCTGTTTCTAGAATTAAAAATATAATGAATCATGAAAAAGTTTATCATGAAAATAATCCTAAATTAGATTACTTAAATCAAAAATTGGTAGAAGGTAGAGAACACATTATTAAAATGTCGCCATATATTAATCTAACACCTTTTTTTTATGAACCAGAAATTTGTGAAATACATAATGAAACCATTCATACTAAAACTGATGACATTCATAAGATAATTTTAGAAGAAAATGAAAAAAGTAGAGTATTACTTAGGAAACAACAAATAAAATTAGATAGGTCTGTAGAACCAAAACCAAACAAAAAAGCGACTTTTTTTACAGAAAAAGAAACCACAGCTACAAATGATGGTGATGATAAAAACATCGTAAGTTTAAATCAACTTAGAGCATGGAATTCAGAAGAAGCTAAATTAAAAAATGAAAGATTTATAAAAGACCTTAATAATGTTTTTAAAAATTACAAATATTAATTATTTAATTAGAAAATAGTAAACTACTTGTTAGTTTGAAAAGAATTTTGTACATTTGTACCAAATAACGATTCTTTTTAAATTAACGAGAAATGTCTTTAGACCAAACAAAAATTGTTGCCAACACAAAAAAATATTTTGAAACGGCAACCAAAAACGGTTTCATGAATGATGAACTTATGTCTTTTTTAGGCGAAGAATTCATCAAGGCCCCAGCATCAAGCATGTCAGATTACCATAACGCCTTTGAAGGAGGTTTGATTGACCATTTGTTAAAAGTGGCGTCTTATGCTGTAAAAATAAATAATACATTACCAGATGATGAAAAGGTAGACCAAACCTCACTATTAAAAGTGTGTTTGCTACACGGTATTGGTAAGGCCAAGTTGTACAAACCATGTACATCAGAATGGCATCGCAAGAACCAAGGCAAAATGTACGATTTTAACAATGATTTGGTTTCTATGCGTGTAGGTGAGCGTAGTGCTTATTACGTGTTATCGAACGGAATAAAATTGACTGAAGAAGAATACTCAGCAATTTTGTTTTTTGATAAAACTGACGACAGAATGTCTGATTACCATAACTCTATGGTTGGCGAATTACTCAAAATGGGTAACATATTAGCAATAAAACACGCACAAAAAAATAATAACCTATGATACAAGACTTATATGATAAAATGAAGGAAAGAATCCTTCAGATGTCTGACCCTAATGACCCTTATTCGTATGAAGATTTTGAAAAAGAGTTTTCAAACATTGATTATACACAGACACCTAGCAATCATGATTTTTTTAAAATAAAATTAGGGTTTATAAACAAATCAACAAATTCTGACCCAGAGTATGCAACGTCAGGTTCGTCTGGTTTTGATTTTAGAGCCAATTTAACTGAACCTATGGTATTAAAAGCTGGAAAAAGAGCCGTTGTTCCAACTGGATTATTTTTTGAATTACCAGAAAACTTTGAAATCCAAGTCCGTCCTCGCAGCGGTTTAGCTTCTAAGAATGGTGTAACTGTATTGAATACACCAGGAACTATTGATGCTGATTATCGTGGTGAAATCAAAATAATTCTAATCAATTTAGGTGAAGAAGATTTCGTGATAAACCATGGTGACAGAATAGCTCAAGGTGTTTTTGCGTCTGTAACGGCTAAAGACTTTGTTAATTTTGTAAAATTAAACGAAGTCAATACCAACACAGAAAGAGGTGCTGGTGGCTTTGGCTCAACTGGAATTGGTTAAAATGGAAAACAAAAAAGTGGTGGAAATAAAAAAAAAGAATTAATTGGCTAAAAATAGAGTTGATTCATGAAGGGTATTTAGACTGTTACAGTATAGAAAAATATAGAGAAGAACTTAAAAAACTTGAAACTGAATTAATAAACCTCGAAAAACAAGAAGATGAAAAGTAAATTTGATTTTAACGACATCTTGATTAAACCTGCTACTATGTCTAGTATAAGTAGTAGAAAAGAAATAAACCCATACTACGATGGGTTTTTACCTCTAATAACCGCACCAATGGACACTGTAATTTGTCCAGAAAATGAAGATTTGTTTTACAAACTTAAGATAAACACATGTCTTCCAAGAGGAGAAAAATCAAACTTTGGTTTTGTTTCTTATTCTTTAAATGAAATTCATTCGATGTACTTAGCCAATGAACTTAATTGGTATGGTTATTATTTGATAGATATTGCCAATGGTCATATGGAATCATTAATAACCACAACAAGACTGATTAAAGAAGAATACCCAGACTTAACACTAATGGTTGGAAACGTAGCCAATCCAAAAACATATGCTTTGTTGTCTGACGCTGGTGCTGATTATATCAGATGTGGCATAGGCAATGGCGGTGGTTGTAGCACAACAGTTCATACTGGTGTTGGGTTTCCTATGGCTTCTCTCATCAAAGAATGTTATGAAATATCTTGTACTTTAAATAAACCAGCTAAGATTGTTGCTGATGGTGGGATGCAAACATATAGTGATATAATCAAAGCATTAGCTCTTGGTGCAGATTATGTAATGGTAGGTAGTATATTCAATAAAGCTATTGAATCATGTGGTGATAACTACCTTTGGGGTAAAATAAAAGTTTCTCAAAAAATCGCTGAAATTGCGTATTCTAATAAAATACCTGTTTATAAAAAATTCAGAGGTATGAGTACGAAAGAGGTTCAAAAAAAATGGGGTAAAGAAGTATTGACAACTTCTGAAGGTGTCGTTAGATTTAGAAAAGTTGAATACACCCTCGCTAAATGGGTTGAAAATTTTGAAGCATATTTACGTTCTTCCATGAGCTATACAGATTCAAAGTCGTTAACTGATTTCATTGGTAATGTTGAGACTATTAAGATAACAGATAATGCTTACAATAGATATAAAAAATAATGATAACAGTAATATATTGCACTAGGGAATCGAATCCTGAACATAAGGAACACTTAATAAAATCTTCTGGTTTAGCTAAGAATTTAGAAGTTATTGAAATAGTAAATAATGGAGAATCTTTAACACATTGTTATAATCGTGGTTTAAAAGAGGCTAAAAATAACATCATTGTTTTTTGTCATGATTAATTATTTATTCTATTTATTACATCTAAATATTTTTTATATTTTCTATTAAACCCAATATTGTCATAATTTGAGTATAAATAATCACCTAATTTTAAAACAGATACTTTTTTGTTAACTCTAAAATGTGAATAACCACCATTATTAATTGTTTTTCTAATTATCTTATAATCAATACTTAAATTATCACACAAATCAATCATAAATAACCATTTATCGTCTTTAGTACCAGCAAAGACTATTTCTGACCCATATTTTTTACCTAACTTAATACAACCATCACCGTCTAAGAAGCCACGATACCAATATTTTCTATATTCATTAGGTATCTTATTTATCATCTCAATAGGGCAATCATTTGATTTAGTTAAATAATTATATTTTTTTAATATTTTAAATAATCCCCAAGTAGTTGTTGATATTTTTATTTGAGTTTTAACTTCATTACCTTTAAAATACTTTTTAATAGGGTTACTAATTAACCATTTACCAGTTTTTAAAAACGTGGGGATTACTTCTTCAATATCACTTTGAACACAACTAATTGATATTGTTTTTTTATCTTGTCTAACATGCCCATCAGCCCATAATAATCCTAAAATATAAACTGATTCTTTAGTGAATTCAGTGCTAAACAACTCATAATTAACTTTAGGTTTATTTTTAGATTCAGATTTTATAATCACGTTAGTTTTTAACCCTAAAGAATTTGCTTTACTAATAATTCTACGTCTATTAACTTTTAATTTTTCTACACAATAGTCTACTCCGTATTTTACGTAATTATCATTTAAAAATTTTAAATCATTATCAGACCATACTTCTTTAGAAATTAAATTTAATTTACCATCTCTAATTTTAGTTGCAACTGAATCAATACTTCTACAAAGTATTTTAGAACATTCTGCTCTTCCTAATTTATTATAATTTTCATTTAAAAAATTAATTTCTTCGTTTTTCCATTTCATAATATGTTTGTTTTTGTCATATATAAATATACAATAAAAACAAACAAATGTCGATATTTAACTTTACTTATTAAAAAATATTTTGTATTTTTGTTTAAAATTATAAAATATGATAACAATAGTATGCTCATCTCAATATCCATTAGATGAATTTAAAAAACATGTAATTAAAACATCTGGATTATACAATAAAATAGAATTTTTGGGTTATGAAAATAAGGGAGAATTTTCATTAACGGAAATTTATAACCGAGGACTTAAAGAAGCTAAACATAAACATGTTGTATTTCTTCACCATGATTTGGTTATAGAAACCAAATCATGGGGTGATAAACTACTTAAATTATTTAAAAGAAATCCTGAGTTTGGTGTTATTGGAGTGGCTGGAACAAAATATCTTCCACAAAGTGGAAAATGGTGGGAAAACCCTAAAAAAATGTATGGTAAAGTTGCACATACCCACGAAGGCAAAACTTGGTTATCATCATATTCATCAGACTTAGGAAAAGAAATTGAAGAAACTGTCATTGTTGATGGTGTGTTTTTTGCTGTTGATAAAACAAAGTTGAAAAAACAATTTAATGAGGAAGTTGAAGGGTTTCATTTTTATGATATTACTTTTTGTTTTGAAAATTATCTAGAGGGTGTTAAAATTGGTGTGACTACGGTGATTAGAATAAACCATAAGTCTATAGGTATGACAAATGAGCAGTGGGAAAAAAACAGACAAATATTTTCCGAAAAGTTTAAAGAAACCCTGCCTGTTAACATAAAAAGAGTTTTGAGAAAAAATGAGCAGTTAAAAATAATGCTTACTGTTTTAACTTTTGACGACAACTCACCAAAAGCAAGTGCTGTTTTAGAATTGGCTAATAAGCTAAACTCAAAACATCACAACGTAACTATTTGCGCTAATATGGGTGGTAAAATACCGATGTCTGCAAAAAAATCTGGTATTCAATTATCGCCAATTCAACAACCTCTAGGGTTTGCACTTGGTGATGGAAAATGGAAAATAAATACACCTAACGGTGAAATGGTTTCACAACCAAACACTTTGTATAAGGTCAAAAATGTAAACTTTGATATTATTCATTGTTTTGATGATGAAATCATAGACCATATGAATAAATTGTATGCTGGTACCAGCATATTAAACACTAGATTTCCAAACGGTTTGTTTGTTAACTTAGAACAACACCCTCTTGTTTCAAAAACAATTGACATGAGTACTGATATAAACGATGTTAAAAATATTTCAATAGATGACATCATAACAAAATATGTTGATACACTGTAATGGTTAAAATCGTATCTGGGTATTCTGAAAAAGGTGGTTCAACATCTGCTTTTATTGATTTGACAAACGAATTCAATAGATGTGGAATTGATACCACTTTTTATGGTCCACATAAATGGCATCTAGATAAATGTAAATCTGGATTGTTAGATTCTGGGTTTATTGTCAATAAAGATGATATTCTTATATGTCATTTTTTACAGCTTCCTAGTAGGCCAGCTGCTAAAAAAGTTTTGCTTAGCTGTCATGAAAAGTGGTGGTTTAAAGTTGGTGAAATAAAACAATATTGGGACACAGCTATTTTCTTACACGATGCGCACAGAGAATATCACAATTCATATCAAGGCGAGTTCACTATAATCCCAAATTTAAAACCAAGTTTGAAACCAATAGATAAACCAGAATTGGAATTGGTTGCTGGTATAATAGGTGCTATTGAAGACCGAAAACAAACACATTTATCAATACAAAGAGCTTTAGCTGACGGTTGTAAAAAAATTAAAATATTTGGTCACATAAACGACCAAAATTATTATGATAAATTTGTACAACCATTATTAAATGACAATATAGAGATTGTTGGTTTTTCAAACGATAAACAATCAATGTATGATTCAATTGGCAGAGTTTATCATTCATCAAAAGGTGAAGTTGCTTGCTTGGTTAAAGACGAATGTTGGTTGACCAATACTAAGTTCTTTGGAAACGAAGAAACAAATAATATTGTCTCGCCATTATCAAATGATGAGATAATTGACTTATGGAAAAAAATATTAAATGAACATTTTTAGACACTTATTACATGATACAGGTTATTGGTATTCAAATACAGCCCCTAGTCATCATATTCACAGCCAAAAACTTAGCAATTGGATAATTAATTTTTTAGATAAAGAAAAAGACAAAATTGTTTATGATTTTGGTTGTGGTATGGGTTATTATTTAAATGATTTAAATAATAGTGGTTTTAAAAAATTAGTTGGTGTTGAAGGACAACCAATACCGAATAATTATCCATTTAATATTATTAGCCAAAATCTATCGGAGCCATTTAATTTAGACGAAAAAGGAAATGTTATATTTTTAGAAGTTGGGGAACATATTCCAAAACAATATCAAGACACCGTAATTGATAATGTAACTAATCACTGCTCTGATTATTTAATTATGTCTTGGGCTGTTAGAGGACAAGATGGTTTAGGCCATTTTAATGAATTAAACAATGATGAGGTTATACCAGAATTTGAAAAAAGAGGTTTTAAATTTTTAGAAGATGAGACAAAAGACGCTAGACAAAATGTAGATGACCATTGTTCTTATTTTATGAACACAATAATGATTTTTAAAAAAATAAATTAATGATAATACACGCACACATACTAGCATATAACGAAGAAAAAATACTACCGTTTACTTTAGACTATTATTCAAATATTTGTGAAAAAATATTCATATATGACAACATGTCAACTGACGGTTCTGATGAAATATACGCCAGATATCCAAAAGTTTCTGTGTTCAAATGGTCTAGCAATGATGAGATAAACGAACTAAACTATATCAAAATAAAATCAAATAGTTATAAACAACATAGTAGAAATGCTGATTGGGTAATTGTTTGTGATTGTGATGAAATACTATATCACCCTAGACTTCTAGATAAGCTTCAATATTACAAAGATAATGGGGTTACTGTACCTAAAATAAATGGACATGATATGATTAGTGAAAAATTTCCAGTATATGATGGGGAACCAATCACTGACAAAATAAAAACTGGGTCTGAAGTCTATCCACCTTTTTGCAAGAATATAATCTTTAACCCAAAATTAGATGTTCAATACGGGATAGGTGGTCATTCGTTTCAATGTAACAATGCAGTGTATTCTAACAGCCCAGAATTAAAATTATTGCACTATAAATTCTTAAGTGTTGAATACGTTGAAAGAATATATAAAGCAAGGGCCGAAAGATTAAGCGAATTTAATAAGAAAAATAAGTTTGGAGAGCATTATTTCAACATTCCATATGATTATATGGAAAAACTATTATCAGAAAACATACAAGTAATATGAGAAAAATTGTAATTTCAGATTTTACCACAAAAGAAGTACCACACGGTGGTTCTGAGTGGGTAAATGATGTACTAATTGAAAAGTTTGGTTTAGAATTTCAATATTCACAACAAGTTTCTAGTTTTGACCAAGAGGCTTTTTATATTATATCCAACATATCATTGATGCGCCCTAGTTTGGTTAGACAAATACCAAAACTTAATTATGTTATAATGGAGCATGATTATAAAATTTGTCAATCAAGACATCCATGGCGTTGGCCAGATTCAATAATTCCAGTTAATGAAAGAATCAACTATGATTTATATGAAAACGCTAAAGCTGTTTTTGTTCAAACTAATGACCACCAAAGAGTTTATAAAATAAATGATGTAAAAGCTAATTTTGTAAATTTACACTCATCAATATGGGCTGAAAGTGATTTACAATTATTAGAAAAGATTCTTAATGAAGTGGAAATAAAAAATGGTAAGCATGTTATATATGCCACCAATAATTGGATAAAAAATACGCAAGGTTCTATAAAATATTGTCAAGAAAATAATTTAACGTTTAACCTCGTTCAAAATCAAGAAAAAAGAGAAGACTTTTTACGCCAATTGGCTGAATGTTCTTATCTTGTATTCTTTCCGATAGCTAGAGAAACTTTTTGTAGATTGGTTGTTGAAGCCAAGTGCATGGGCTTGGAAGTAATAACCACTAAAAACTACGGTGCTTCATTGGAAGGATACTTTGAAATGAGTGGTCAAGAACTTATTGATTTTTTACGTATGCAAACAGAAGATAACCTTTTAAAAATTTCAAAATATTTGCCTTGATTATGAAAAAATTAAAAAAGTGGGCTAAAAATAAAATGGCTATACTATCGTTAGCCATGTCTAACGTTGAAAAGAATGCTCTTGGACAAATTTCTGAACCTTTAAGTAATGATGTTGGACAATTTAGAAGAAACACACAAGGTCAGTTGGCTGATTCTTTGGTGCATGGAGAGGTAACTCAAGAAGTTTTAGATTTAAGGTGGAGAATCTATAAAATACTAAGAGAAACCGATGGATTGACTTCTGAAATAACTGGTTACGATGAAGATGGTATGCCGATTGTCATTACAAGAAAAACTGATAAGAAGAAAGCGTTAAAAAAGATTAAGATAGATAAAGATGACGACTATAAGTTAGAAATGGTTATCAATAACGAACCAATTACATTAGGTGTTAACGATGTAATGTCTAGTGAGTACATTGATGAAAAAGAAACGCCAGAAATAATGTCTGGTGACACAGCGTCTTTGGGTGAAATTTCTGGTGAAAAATATTTTGGTTCCTATAAAAATCAAATTCCTGTAAAAATACATAGGGATATCATTTCTAAATTTGATATAGAAACATACACTAAAAAACTTAATGTTAGAAAAATAGATGAAAATACTAGACTGCTAGAATTTTATGTTAGCAAATATCCAGACCCAGATAATAAAAGAAGTAATTTGTTTATAAAAGAGGTCCAAAAAGCTATCGTAAACCCAAGACAAACTACAATGTTAGAGTTTAAAAAGGTAAGCTTTGTAACATATAAAAGTATTGGTGTCTCTGACTTTTTAGAGTTTGAATATGATGTTAAGTCATTTGATAAAATAGTTGAGTTTAATGGTAACTATGTTATAAAATTTATCGCTGAAATTGTAAAAAATGGCGATGATATTTTTGAAAAACACAGACAAGAAATTTTAGATAAAAAATATCAGAAAAAAGAAGCTAAAAAATGAAATTAGTGATTGGTGTTACGGCTTTTAACGTTGAAGAGTATATAGTTAGGTGCATAAATTCAATAAAGACTCAAAACTATAAAAATTTTGTTTGTTATATAATTGATGACTTATCAACAGACAATACAGTAAAGCTAATAAAAAAAGCTATAAAAGAGGACAAAAGATTCAAGTTAGTTGTTAATAAAGAGAAAAGATATCAATGCGGTAATTATGACCTAATATGTAGAGATAGACCATCTGTTAAAGATGAAGATATATTTTTAGAGGTAGATGGGGATGATTTTTTACCTGACAATGAAGTCTTTGATAGAGTTATTGCTCACTATAATGATAAAAATGTTTGGATAGCTTATGGTAATTTTATGTTTTTAGATGGTAAAATTGGTTTCTCTAGTCCTATAAAAGATTTGTCAAATATTAGAAATGAAAACTTTACAGCATCGCATTTAAGAACTTGGAAAATATTCCTGTGGAGGGCGTTAGACCAAAAAGATTTAAAAGACGAAAAAGGTAATTGGTGGGTTGCTGGTAGTGATTTAATATTCATGTATAATATGTTGGAAATGGCTGGTATAGAACACTATAAATATATGCCAGAGATTAACTACGTGTATAATGATAAAAACCCTATTAGTGATGGTAGAATAGCGTTACCATACGTTAATGATTTAGTAGAATACGTTAAAATTAAACAACCTAAAACAAGAATAACTTATGAACCACTTGATTGAATTATTTAAAAAAAGAAAATACAATTATTGTGACATATACAAGTATGAAAAAACTATAAGATTTTTAAGCAAAGATTATAGAGATATAAATTTTTTTATAGCTGTAAAAGGTAAGACTGATTACTTTAAAGCGACACTAAATAATGTTTTAATAAGCTCAAAAAATTGCGGTCTAAAAATAAAGATAGTAGTTGTTGAACAGGATGACACACCAATAAACTATGAATTTTGTAAAGAATTAAAAGTTGATTATATTTTTATTCCTCAAGAAATAAGTTATTGCGAGAACTTCCACTCAACCGCATTGATGTATAATGTTGGTTACTTATTCTCTAATAAAGCAACGTACAACATGTTTCACTGTTGTGACATTTTGTTACCGCATGACTTTTTTAAGGTATTAGAAGAAAATTATTTAAAGAAGGATTGTTTTACATGGTTGCAACCATTTCACGGTAAAAGGGTTATTTCTGTCGATGAGGACACAACTAAAAAATTTTTATCTGGAGAATTAATGTCGGTTGACCCATCAAACGAATCAATCTCAAAAAATTATGTCCCAGAAGACAGTGGGGCTCCAGGTGGGTGTATTTGTGTTTACTCTAAAACCATGGATGAAATTGGTGGATACGACCCAGAATTGTTTTATGCATATTCGCCAGAAGATGCATTCTTTTGGGCTAAGCTAGAAGTCGCCACCAATAAGTGTAAAGTTTCAAATCTACACACTGGAGCTGCGTTATATGCTGACAATCCAATAATAGAGATATATCATTTAAACCACGAAAGACAAATAGGTAATAACCAAAACTATAAAGACATGTTAAAGCTTTATCTAAGTTTTATGGAAGATTTTTCTTTTGAGAATCAAGTAGAATACATAGAGTTTAAAGCAAAAAAATTTAAAAAACATAAGAAAAAACTAATTAAATTAAAAGAAAGTTTATGATAATTTTAACAACCTTATATAATGCTGAAAGATACGTTGAAAAATGTATTTATAGCATCATGGCCCAAGATTTTCAAGATTTCAAATGTTATATAACTGATGATTTATCAACCGATAATTCTGTTAATGCTGTTAAAAAAGCTATCGAGGGTGATAATAGATTTATATTGATTGAGAACAAAGAAAAATTATTTCAACCTGGAAATTATGACCAAATCATTAGAGGTAATTATAATATTCATGATGATGAGATAATTGTTGAAGTTGATGGCGATGATTGGTTACCAGATTCAAAAGTTTTTGATAGACTAATGAAAATCTATGACGATAAGAATGTTTGGATAGCGAATGGTAGCTTTAGATATTCAGATGGTAGAATGGGGTTTGCTGCTCCGCCAAAAAATATATCAAACATTAGAAATGAAAACTTCACAGCGTCACATTTAAGAACATGGAGGGCTTTTCTATGGAGAGCAATAAACCAAGATTATTTAAAAGATGATAATGGTAAATATTGGGAGGTTGCTGGTGATTTGGCCTTTATGTATCCTATGATTGAAATGGCTGGTTATGAAAATTATAGGTTTATGCCAGAGATTAATTATATCTACAATGAAGAGAACCCAATAAATGACCACAAAGCAAATTTAGGTAAAGTTCAAAGAATCGTAAATATAATCAGAAATAAGCAAAAATACGCTAAACTTTTAAAGTAAATCTTTATTTTTGTTATTAAAAGCGTACATTTGTGAAAAAACAGTATGATATATTGTAACATAAAAGGTGGTCTAGGAAACATGTTATTTCAAATAGTGGCCACAAAATCAATGGCAAAAGATTTAAATACCGATTGCTCAATCCCAAACTTAAATGAATATTTAGTTTTCTTAAATGAAGAAACAACGCATAATCCTATATTGACACATAGTCTAGAGTATATGGAATATTTGGATTTATTTAAAAACATAAAAACAGTTGGTCCAGAAAACAAAAATATACCAGTTCACAGATTTCCATTCAACTATGTTAATTATAGTTTACCCACAAATTCAGATTTTTTTATAGATGGGTTTTTTCAAAGTGAAAAATATTTTGTGCATAACAGAGCCGCTATTTTAGAATGGATGAAAATACCAACAAAAATAAATGAAATAATAAAAGAGAAATATTCAGACATATTAACTAAAAACGCCACATCAATACACGTTAGAAGAGGTGATTACTTAAAATTTCCCGATTACCATTTTGTTCAAACTTTAGATTATTTTATGAATGGTGTGGAATTTTTAAAATCACACACTGATGTTTTTGTTGTCTTCAGCGATGACATTCAATGGTGTAAAGATAATTTTAAAATGGATAACGTTATCTTTGTTGAAAATGAAAAAGATTATGTAGAACTATATTTGATGTCACTTTGTAAACATAATGTAACATCAAATTCATCATTTTCTTGGTGGGGAGCATGGTTAAATGATAACTCAAATAAAATTGTTGTTGGCCCTAGAAATTGGTTTGGACCAAGATGTGGTGAGCCAACATTTGATATACTACCTAATAACTGGATTAAATTTTAAATATGGAAAAAATATATTCAAAAGTAGAAGAAGGAAAATTACTTCATATTATCAATAGATTAAGTGAAATAGAAGGTAGAACTGAAGCAGTTCCAGAAGATAATTTTATTCAATGTGCTACATTAAAAATGGAAAAAGGTAAAACTTTCCCACCACATAAACACATAACAAAAGATAGACATTATCCAGAACAAATTGCCCAAGAATCTTGGGTTGTAATCAAGGGAAGTGTTAAATGTATCTTTTACGACATTGATGACACAATTATTGCGACACCAATTCTTGAAGCTGGTGATGCCAGCTTCACTCTTTATGGTGGTCATACGTATGAAATATTAGAAGATGATACTATCGTATATGAATATAAAACTGGGCCTTATGAAGGTCAAAAGTTAGATAAAACATTTATAAAGAATGACTAATAGTGGCGAAATAACCAAATGGTTTAGAGATAATGGTGACTACACGCACAATATAACCTATAATTTAACCGAAAACTCTGTAATAATGGACTTGGGTGGGTATACTGGTGTTTGGGCTCAACAGATGATTGAAAAATACAATCCAAATGTTTATATCTTAGAACCAGTAACTAATTTCTATAAAGGTATGGTTACCAGATTTTCAAATAACGATAAAGTTCGTTTGATGAATGTTGGTATTGGAGTAGAAGATAAAGACGGTGTTATTTTTATGAGTGGTGATGGAACATCGTCTAATTTAACTGATGGCGAATTGATAAACGTTAGGTTTAACAAAATTGATACTGTATTGGAAAAATGGGGTTTAAGTGAGGTTGATTTAATTCAAATTAACATCGAAGGTGATGAATATCCGCTTTTAGAACACATGTTACAAACTGGTTCAATAAATAAATTTAAAAACATACAAATTCAATTCCACTTAGGTATTGAAAACGATATTGAAAGACGAAACAAAATCAGAGATGGTTTAATCGCAAATGGGTTTACTAATAATTTTGATTACCCATTTGTTTGGGAATCATGGGGTAAATAATATTAATTATGAAAATTTTAGTAAAAACAATGGGTGGTGGTATTTTTTCTATTTTTACAGTTGCAATACAACAAATATTAAGAGATATTTCAAATGTTGAAGATATCGAAAACATATATATTGAATTGGATAAACCTAGAAGCATTTACCCAAACAATAGGTTGATTAATACTATTGAAAATGAAAGCGGTAATCCATTTGATTTTGTTTTAGACCAGATAAAATTACAACCAAATATTGTCTTAATTGCAACGCCATTAAAAACCTATAATAATCATGAAATTTTATATGGTACTGAAGAATTAAAAAAATTACAAATTATTTGTAGTAAAATAAAAATAAAAGAAAACGTTTTAAGTAAAATTAAAAATGATATTAATGAAGATACATTAGGTGTGCATGTAAGGTTAACTGATATGTTAGAATTTCATAAAGATATTCATAATGGCGGCTCAACAGAAGAATATATCTCATCTATTAAAAAAATAATATCAACTAACAAAGTTAAAAATATATATGTTGCTAGTGATAATTCATTATCACTATTAAAATTAAAAGAAAATTTTGATATAATCAATAATACGGCTAGTAATTTAAACAAAACAGAATACGGTGGTGATTATTTTAACTATCAATTAGATAACATGCACCTAGAATTTTTTTGGGTAGATTCTTTTGTTGATATGTTATCATTATCTAGATGTGGTACTTTGCTCTATAAATTGAGTAATTTAAACACAACATCATTATTTTTTTCAAAAACATTAACTAAATTTTATAAAATATGAAAATACTATTTAATTACGCAGATTTAAAGTTTTATAACTCACAAAAATTAAACACGGAAACTGGTTTAGGTATTGGTAGTTTTGATAAAGTGTTTGAATTTAGAAAAGAAGACATAGACCAAGAGTTTTATCAAAAAAATAAACACATCCTAGACCAACCAAGAGGTGCTGGTTATTGGTTATGGAAGTTTCACTTTGTGATGCGATTACTTAACGATGACGCAATTCCAGAAGATAGTTATATTTTTTATGCTGACTCTGGGTCTAAATTTATCGGGTCAATTGATGAGTTAATTACAGTTTTTGAAAGAGATAACTTATCCGTTATGACGTTTAGACAAAATCATTTAAGTTATATTTGGACAAAACGAGATGCATTTATTTTAACAGGTACGGATTCTCCAGAATATACACATACTGGTACCAGAGTTGGTGGTTGGTTCTTACTAAAGAAAAACGATTTCAGTAGAGAGTTTATGGGAAAATGTCACGACTACGGTTGTGACTATAGAATTATAAGCGACTCACCAAACGAATTAGGTGTACCAAATTATGAAGGGTTTCTTGAAAATAGACATGACGAAACAATTATTACTTTGGTTAGTAAAAAATATGGTTTATTCCCATATCGAAATCCATCACAATGGGGATTTATAGGAGATGTTAATTTTACTGACAATATGTATGGTAAAGAAGCAACAAAAAGAATGGTTGAGAAATTCGGTGAATTATCAACGTGGGGGAATAAATATGGGAATTATTTTCATGGTGAATCATTAAACCAACACCCTCATTTTGAATTTGATGATAAATCAACGTATCCAACAATAATAGATTTACATAAAAGCCCAGCATAATATGGTTAAAGCACTTGGTAATGATATAATCGTTGATGACGATGTATTGGTAAAACAAGATTTGGTAATAAACGGTTCACATGTGGCAATTGATAAGGGCTTCTATTGTACAACTAACGCCACGATTGGCGATTACGTACATATTGGACCTTATGTAACAATAATAGGTGGTAAAGAAGGTAGCTTCAGAGCCGTTGGATTTAATAACATAATGGCTGGTGCTAGAATTGTTTGTGGTTCTGATAGATTTGACGATAGCGGTTTATTTGGTGCTATGATACCGAAAGAATTAAAAGGTACTCAAATAATTGAGCCCGTAATCATGGAAGAGTTCTCAAACATTGGAACAAATGCAATTGTATTACCTGGCTCAACACTTAGACGAGGTGTGTTATTAACCGCTGGTAGTTTACTCATGGGTGATACTGAAGAATGGGGTGTCTACAAAGGAAATCCAGCTGTGTTGGTTAAAAAGATTGACCCGACTAAAATAATAGAAAACGCAAAAAAATTGGGTTATGATTTATATAATTGGTGATAGTCATGTATCTATTTTTTCTGGGGTAGATACAAAAGAAGATGGTAAAATGCATATGCAACCAGAATTCGGTTATTGTTATACTTTATCACAAGGCCAACTGCAACCATCGATAAACCCATTTCAAAAAAATATACCACATTTTTTAGCGATAAAAATTGGGTCACATACAGCATATAATTCATTCAATAAATTACCAAAAATAGAACAGGCAATATCTGAATACGGTATCAATGTAAACGATTATGTGTTTATGTGTTTTGGTCAAATTGATGTACAAAATCATTTAATTCCAAACTCAATTAAAAATAATACAACTGTAAGTGAAGAAATCCATGTATGTGTTGACCGATATATTCAAACACTATTATATTTAAAAGAAAAATATGTGAATATTAATATCGGTGCCTATGGTGCACCAGCTACTTCAATCGGATGTGGTAACAGACCAAAAATAGCTAAAGATAAGGCGATAGAATACAATAAGATAACATTATTATTTAATGATTATCTTAAGTTAAAATGTGAAGAAAGAGGTATTTTATTTAAAGAAATTTCTAAAAAATTATTACTTCATGATGGTTCAACCGATGACATATTCGTTGTTGATGACATACATTTATCTGCAAATGCGATACCATTCATATTAGATGAATTTTCAGACATAATAAATAATATATGAGTAGACCTAAAATAAATATGATTGGTGGTGGGTTTCAACATAGTATATCAACAAATGACATGGAACCAAAATTTGTAGAATGGGTTAAAGATGGTTCTGCATCGATATCAATACATATTGATAATGGGTTGTTGATTCCAACAAACCCAAATACTAAAAATTATGGTTGGTTATGTGAATCAAAAACTATTATTTCAGCATATTACGTGTGGTGTGAAAGAAACTTTGAAATTTTAAAAAACAATTTTATAAAAGTTTTCACACATGATGTCGAATTAGCTAAATTATCTGACATATTTCAACTCACACAATGTAGTGCTAAATCGTATTTTAACCACGGTGAAATGTACCCAAAAAATAAATTGGTATCAATGATTGCCTCAAATAAAATGATGTGTAATGAACACATTTATAGGCAACAAATGATTCAAAAGTTTTCTAGTAAATGCGACCATTTTGGTAGAGGTTATAGACAAATAGAAAATAAAGAAGATGGGTTGAAAGATTATTGTTTTTCTATTGTAATGGAAAACGCAACTTATCCTAATATGTTCACCGAAAAGATTACCGATTGTTTCATGACTGGTACAATACCAATCTATTACGGTATTTCAAACATCGGTGATTACTTTGATACAAACGGTATAATAATTTTAAACGATGATTTTAAAATTGAAGATTTATCATTAGAGTTATACCAATCTAAAATTGAATCAGTTGAAAAAAATCTACAATTAGCTATTGATTTATTGGTTGCAGAAGATTATATTTATAAAAACTTTATTGAAATAAATAACGAAATAAGCAAATAAACAAAAAAATATGTCTTTTGAAATTATTGGTGAATTTGAAAAAGCAATTGCTGAATTTTTTGGCTCGCCTTACGCTGTAGCGGTAGATAGTTGTACACACGGTATTGAATTGTGTTTAAGATACACTAAAGAAACTAAAATAAATGTTCCTAAAAGAACATATTTGTCAGTGCCATTTTTAGCTGAAAAAATGGGTTTAGAAAGAGAATGGAGAGATGAAGAATGGCAAGATTATTATACACTTAATTATGGTGATAAAAGAATAATTGATGCCGCTGTTCTTTGGAGAAAAGATAGCTATATACCAAATACTTTTATGTGTCTTAGCTTTCAATTCCAAAAACACCTTTCATTAGGTAGAGGTGGTATTATTTTATTAGATAATGAAGAAGACTTTATTACACTTAAAAAAATGTCCTATGATGGGAGAATACCTAATATACCATGGAGAGAACAGAATATTGATACAATTGGTTTTCACTATTATATGACACCAGAAACCGCAAAGTTAGGTTTAGAAAAACTAAAACATGCGATTGATACAACACCTAAAAAATGGGTAGTCACTGATTGGCCAGACTTAACAAAAATGGAAATTTTTAATAAAAAATAAAAAAAATGAAAAAAGCATTTATTACAGGAATCAACGGACAAGATGGTTCGTATTTAGCCGAATACTTATTGAGTTTAGGATATGAAGTACATGGCATTATAAGAAGAAATTCAAATGTAGAATCACAGCAAGATAGATTCTCAGAGGAGATTAGAAATTCAGTACAAGTACATTACGGTGACTTACTAGACCAAGGTGGCCTAGAAAAATTGTTGGACAAAATTCAACCAGATGAAATATATAATTTGGCCGCACAAAGTCATGTTAGAATTAGCTTTGATATACCACAATTTACTGTTCAAACAAACGCCATCGGTGTTTTAAACATCTTAGAAGCCTATAGACGCTCATGCCCATCTGCTAAATTTTATCAAGCTAGTTCATCTGAAATGTTTGGTAATTCTATTGATGACGATGGTTTTCAAAGAGAAACTACACCTATGACACCTGTAAGCCCATATGGTTGTTCAAAAGTATTTGGTTATAATATTGTTAGAAACTATAGAAATGCCTATGGTTTACACGCTTGCAATGGAATTCTTTTTAACCATGAATCACCAAGAAGAGGCTCCAATTTTGTAACGAATAAAGTTGTTAAAACAGCCGTGGAAATCAAATTAGGCCTTGCTGATAAATTGGTATTAGGAAATATGGATTCTTACAGAGATTGGGGACACTCAAAAGATTATGTTAAAGCAATGCATTTAATTATTAATCACGAAAAAGCAGATGATTTTGTTGTGTCTACAATGGAAACACATTCAGTAAGACAAATGGTTGAATATGTGTTCAATAAGTTAGATTTAGATTACACCAAATATGTCTCCCAAGATGGTAAATTTTTAAGACCAGAAGAACTTAAATACTTAAAAGGAGATTCAACAAAGATAAGAACAACTCTTGGTTGGAAGCCAGAATATAGTTTTGAAACACTTATGGACGATATGATTAATGGGTGGCTAGATAGGTTAGGGCAAAAATAGTTTTTGTCATTTGTTGCAATATTTATATATAAAAGTTGCATGGCGAAAAGGACAACAACACCTAGAGTTAAAAAACAAGACGCAGATATTTCAGATATCATATCAGGTTTTAACGACACACTTCTATCCAACATTAAATTGGATATTAAACACAAAAACGAAACACAAAAAAAGCTTACCAATTCAATAAAAACAAACGATGTTACTATATGTACTGGACCTGCTGGATGCGGGAAAGCCCAAAGTATAGATTCATTGGTTTTAACACCTAACGGTTATGTTAAAATGAGTGATATCAATATAGGTGATTATGTCATTGGTATTGATGGGTTACCTACAAAAGTTAATGGTGTATACCCACAAGGTAAAAAAGATATTTATTTGATAACTTTTTCAGATGGTACATCGACAGAATGTTGTGGCGAACATTTGTGGTTAACTCAAAATTATGAAGAACGAAATTATAGAAAAAGAGTAAGGACTAAAGAAAATCAAAGAATTAAAATTGGTAATAAGGGAAAAGAAGGTTCTGTTAGAAATACATTAGAAATAATGAATAATTTATTTGTAGGTATAAAATCAAAAAAAATAAATCATTCAATACCAATTGTAAAACCAATTAAATTTGAGAAAAAACAAACTGATATTGACCCATATTTACTTGGTTGTATATTAGGAGACGGTGGTTTTACAACAGCTGGTTTAAGTTTTACAACAAATGATTTAGAAATTATAGAAACATTAAAAAATAAAATACCAGATAACCACATAATTAAAGAAAGATATAAACAAAATTATGTTATTAAATCTATTGGGGTTAAAGAAAATATAATAACAACATATTTGCGAAAAAGTAATTTATTTGGGTTAAAATCAAACGAAAAGTTTATACCAAAAGAATTTTTAATAAACGACATTGAAACTAGATTAGAAATACTTAGAGGGTTATTAGATACTGATGGTTCTGTTCATAAACAAGCTGGAACACCTTTATTTTATTCAACGTCTGAACAATTAATTAAAGATGTTACATTTATTGTTCAATCATTAGGCGGCATTGTTACGAAAAAAGAAAAGATAGGTAAATATAAAAAATTAAATGGGGAAATAAAAGAATGTAAAAAAATTTATACGCTACATATAAACTTACCAAATGAATATATACCATTTAAATTAAAAAGAAAAATTAAGTTATTAAAAAAAAGAACAAAATATCAACCTATTAGATATATTAAAAACATAACATTGGTTGGTAAAAAAGAAGCTCAGTGTATATCTGTAGACGATGAAAAACATTTATATTTAACCAATGATTGTATTGTAACCCATAACACCTTTGTCACTTGTGCTCAATCTTTAATTGAACTTAAACATACTAAAAGTATAGAAAAAATTGTTCTAGTTAAATCAGTAACAACACTCAAATCTGAAGAAATTGGATTTTTAAAAGGAACATTAGAGGAAAAAATGGAACCTTTTATGTATTCTTTTATTAAAAATTTTGAAAAAGTTATCGGAAGAGAAATGGTAGAAAAATTAAAAAATGAAAAAATAATAGAGATTCTACCAATTGCTTATATGAGAGGCGTTAATATTGATAACGCTATTATTATAGTTGATGAAGTACAAAATATCACTATTGATAATATCAGAACAATATTAACTAGATTAGGTGAAAATAGCAAGATGATATTACTTGGTGATTTAAAACAAATAGACCAAAAAAACAAATATGATAGCGCATTAATGTTTTTAACAAAACATTTTAAAAATATTGATAGAGTAGATGTTGTAGAATTTAGTTTGGATGATGTTGTTAGACACCCATTAATAAAACAAATAGAACCAATATTTGACCTTTATCATACTGGTAAACCACAACAAAAAATTGAACCACCAAAAACAAATAAAACAAAAGAAACAAATACAAACTGGTTTAAAAAAATAGTTAATAAATTTTTGTAATTTTTTTTTTATTTTTTTGCTTTACTTATCCAAAAATAAATATTAAATTTGTTTTATGAAAATAGGTATTAGTGTAAACGAAGTGCTTCGAGATTTTTTAGGGCAATTTAATTATACTTACGATAAGTACATCGCTGAATCAAAAGTTAAAGAAGGTGATGTTAAATCGTTTGATTTGCTTCAACACTATGAATTTGAAGATATAAATAAATTAAATAGCTTTTTATATCTGGAAGCCCCTCTAGAAATTTTTGGTCATGCTGACCAACTAAAAGATGGTCTTTTCAATCGTTTAAATGAATTCATCATGGACATTGAAGACGATGAAGAACATCAAATCGAAATTGTTAGCCGTGAGGTTAATAAATCAATTCCAGCCACTTTATTCTTTTTATCAAAAGTTGGAGCTAGACCAACTAGTTTAAGATTTGTAAAAAGAAATGAAGATGAGTGGGGTGATTTAGATGTTTTAATTACCGCAAACCCAATTGCGCTAGAATCAAAACCAAATGACAAAATTAGTGTAAAAGTTAAAGCTAGCTACAATGAAGGTGTCAAAGCTGATTACGAAATTGAATCTATTTTAGATTTCATTCAAAACCATGACCTTAGAACGAAAATACTAAGCAAAACAATAACAACAACATACGAAGAAATTAATTAACATGATTGAATACGGTGGTGTAGTATACTACATTGATTTAAAAGCATTTGATAAATTTATCACAATTACAAAACCAGATGAAAAGGTTGAAATTAAAGAATTTAAAACTACCAAAGATGTGAATGGTGATATTTTAACAACTGAAGAATACATCCATATTACTGATAAACAGAAAGAGGTCAACGCTCCAAATTTTGATATTTTAAGAACAATGATTGAAATACTATTAGAATCTGAAGATGGTGATGAGGAAGATACAACGCTAGGAGCTGATAGAGCCTTAGAAAAAAAACCATTGTCATATCAACTTTGTTTTAATACATTAATGAACTATGGAATCTTAAAAGAAAAAGAATAACGTTACAAAAAATTAAAAAAATGAAACAACAAAAAGAACAATTTGAAACACAAATCAGCCAAGGTAAGACTGTTTTGGAGAAATTGAAAAATAAAGATTTTAGCCTTTATTTTTTTGCCATTGATACTAAAGGTAACCCTACCGCTGGAATCGCAAACATTTACGAACATGTAAAAGTATTAAATGAATTAGGTTATAAAGCATCTATTCTACATGAAAAAAATGATTACAAATTAAAAGGCGATGCGTCTGGTCAAGGTATTTCAGATTGGTTGGGTGAGGAGTATGCTGCTCTACCACACTTATCGATTGAAAGTCAAAATTTGAATATTAGCCCTAGTGATTTTATTATTATCCCAGAAATATTTTCTAGCATCATGGACCAAGTGAAAGGTTTCCCATGTAAAAAAATTGTTTTCTCTCAAAATTACGATTATCTTTTAGAGTTGTTACCAATTGGTAAAAGATGGAATACCGATTATGGTTTTAATGATGTTATCACTACTAGCGAAAAACAAGCGTCTTATCTATCGACTCTATTCCCTTCAATCAGAACGCATATAGTACCAGTTTCTATTCCGTCATACTTTAAACCTAGCGATAAGCCAAAAATACCTATGATTGCCATCTTAACAAGGAATCATGGTGATGCTGCTAAGATTGCTAAATCATTCTACTTGCAGTATCCTATGTACAAATGGATTACGTTTAAAGAACTTAGAGGTCTGTCTAGAAAACAATTTGCAACAGAATTGGGTAAATGTTGTTTGGCTATTTGGGTTGATGACCCATCTGGTTTTGGAACCTTCCCAGTTGAAGCTATGGAGTGTGAGACACCAGTAATTGGCAAAATTCCTAACTTGGTACCAGAATGGATGGAAAGCAAAGACGCTGATGGAAATATTTTGATTAAAAACAACGGTGTTTGGACCAATACTACAATTAACATCCCAGAACTTATTGCTACATACCTTAAAGTATGGCTAGAAGATTCAGTACCAAGTGATTTGCTTGAAGGTATCAAAGAAAGTAAAGGCCAATACACTGAAGAGAAACAAAAAGAAACTATGAAAGCGATATATGGTGAATTGATTAAAAACAGAGAAGCTGAAATTGACTTTTTAATTAAAAATTTAGAAGCACAGTATAACGAATTCACAGAAGAAACTAACAACTTAATTAAATAAGATTAAAATGGAAAAAAACAACATAAGCGTTATTTTACCCGTTCACAAGTTGAACGATGATACAAAAAAATTATTTACTAATGCAGTACAAAGTGTAAAGGAACAACTAGTAAGGCCAGATGAATTGGTTATCGTTGTTCCAAAAGGTAGTGATGCTGCCACATATGTAAAAGCCTTTGATTTTGGTGATTATAAATCATCAGTTACAATTGCTGAAAATGAAGGTCAAACAGACTTTGCTTCACAAACAAATTATGGTGTGAGTGTTGCAAAATCTGAATGGATTAGCTTCTTAGAGATGGATGATGAATACGCTAAAATTTGGTTTAAAAACGTTTTAAAATATCGTGAAGCACATCCAGAAGTTGAAATCTTTATGCCAATTGTAATTGATGTTGATTCAAACAATCAATTTATTGGTTTGACAAACGAAGCTGTATGGGCCCAAAGTTTTTCTGATGAACTAGGTGTCTTAGACAATAACGCATTGTTGGCTTATCAAAACTTTAATATTGATGGTATTGTTATGAAGAAATCAATTTACGAAGACTTTGGTGGTTTCAAAGCAAGTATCAAACTAACTTTCATCTATGAATTCCTACTTCGTATGACTTTTAAAGCCATCAAAGTTATGGTTATCCCTAGATTTGGTTATAAACACATGAATCAGAGACCAGATTCTTTATTCTCGTCTTATAAAGATTATATGACACCAGTAGAAGCCAAGTGGTGGTTAGCTCAAGCTAAAAAAGAGTACTATTTTACAAAAGATAGAAGCATAACGTACCAAGAACAAACTGTCTAATGGTGGCAAGAGGACGCAAAAGAAAAGATGAAATGTATTTTGGTCCAAATGAAGAAGAAGCAGTAATTAAATTTTTAGAATCAACAGACGAAGAAGAAAGGAATCAAATTTTTAACGAGTGGCTTAGAGGGCCACTCGATAAAATGATTGAGTCGATAATTAAAAGGTACAAATTATATAGAAAAGGTGAAACATTTGAAGATTTACATAGTGACACCATTTCGTTTTTAATGACAAAAGTACATAAGTTCGAAAGTGGAAGAGGAAAAAAAGCTTATTCATATTTTGGAACCATTAGTAAAAACTACATTCTAGGTCTTTTAATCAAAGACGAGAAACACATCAAACAGACCGCTTCATATGAAGATATGTATGATGATTTGGAGGAAAGGTCAGATTTAACTTACGTAATAGATGCTGAAACATTTTCTATGGAAGATTTCATAGGTAAAATAACAAATAGTATAAAAGAAGAGTTAAATGATGAAAACCAACCAGCAAAAAAGAAACTAACTGATAACGAGAAAAAAGTTGGTTATGCTTTGATTGATATATTAGAAAATTGGGAAACAGCATTTCAAGCTATGGAAGGTGGTTCCAAATATAACAAAAACTCTGTTTTAGAAACCATGAGGAATTACACCAATTTGTCAACGAAAGACATTAGATTGGCAATGAAGCGCTATAAACAACTTTATGACTTTTTAAAACAAACTGGGTTGTAGAAAATAGCAATAAAACCTTTGTTTGAGGTATTTATAGTAAAATATAAATCATGAGTAAAAAATCAGCTATAGATAAAGCGAATAGACGTTTATTGAATGAATCAATACCACCAATGATTTATTTTAATGAATTTGAAGTCGCTCAAATATTAAGTGATGCTATTGGGTGTGACAATCTAAATTTACCACCAATGGCGGTTAAAGCTTTACAAACAGCTTTAATTAAAAAAGGTAGAAACCTTAACCCACCAAATGTACCAGATGGTGCTATGATGTAAATAATTAAATCGGTGATATTTATAGATATGGAAAAAACATGTAATAAATGTAATTTGGTTAAAACACTTAATGAATTTACAAAACGTAAAACTTCTAAAGATGGTTTTGGGAATACATGTAAATCATGTACTAGAAAATACATGATTAAATATCAAGAAACTAATTTAGTTAAAATAACTGAATATAATATAGAGTATAGATTAGCGAACAGTGAAAAAAATAAAGAGTATTTAAAGAATTATAGTACTAAACCAGAGGTTAAAAAAAAGAAACGAGAATATTATGATGAAAACATCCAATATTATCGTGATTTAGAAAAAACTGATGAAAGGAAAAAATATCGTTATAACTATAACAAAAATTCACACACATTAAGATGGAGATTGTTTTTAAAAAACACATTAAAAAGACTGGGTAAATCTAAAGAAGGTAAAACAATTGATTTGTTAGGTTACTCAGCTTTAGAACTTAAACAACATTTAGAATCACTATTTACTAAAGGTATGTCTTGGGATAATTACGGTCAATGGCATATAGACCACATTAAACCAGTGTCATCTTTTGATAAAAACACCCCTATTAAGATAGTTAATTGTTTATCTAACTTACAACCATTATGGGCTACAACAAGGGAGATAAATGGTGTTGTTTATGAAGGAAATTTGAATAAATATAACAATTAATTAAAACTTAGAAATTTTGCCACGTAAAAGAAAAACTGATGTAAAGGTAAACAATAATGATAGTCTCGAATCATTGATGCAAGAAACTTATAATGATGCTTGTTTACAAATAAATGACGCTCAAAGAACAATAAATGAGCTTGCTACTAGTGCAACACCTACCGATGTTGACGACTTAACAAAAATCGCTAAAGAAAAAGGTGGGCTTCTTAAAATTAAAGATTCTGCAATAAGAATCAAATTAGAATTAGCAAAATTACAAAGCGATATAATTAAAAATCGTGGCGATGTTGATGCAACCATTTCAGAAAGAAGCAGTGGTTCAGCTTCTTTGAGTGACTTCAAATCAATCAGAGAAATGCTTAAAAACACATCAAAAGAAACGGATAACGAGTCTGAAATAGATTTATAATGAGTGTTATAAATAAAAAGAAAAAAGTTTTTGGAAAAATTGCAGCCGCAAAAACTTTAGCTTCTGGGATGCCAAAACTAAAGTCAAGCTCATCGATGCCATCTATTAACAATGATGGTGATGCAATAACTTTTTTAACAGACCTTATAAAAGTTTTAGTAGGTTTTGAAGCATTGGTAACGACTGTTGTAGAAACACTCACCAATTCGTTACCTAAAATAGAAAGAGCTATAAAAAAAGCTTTAAAAACTGAATTAAAATCAATCGTTAGCTGTGGTGTCGACCCTAGTTTACCAACTTGGATTCAATCAACAGGCACTGGTATTGTAATAGAAGTAAGAAAAATAGATTTTTTAGATATGCTTAGAACAGACCCCAATTCTGTTCCAGGTAAACTAATTTACAATGATGTTGTAACACCGTTAACAAGTAGTAGTGATTTAAATACTTTTCTATATGAAGTAATTCAAAATCCAACAGTTACATATCAGTGGCCACAAGGTAGTCCTATTTTAAACATAACTTTCAATGAATTAGGTACTGGCGGTAACCCTAATAATACATTAACGATAACAGCGGCCCCAGCATACGACACAAAAACATTAACTGATTTAAATAATGATTTTATTGATTCATTACAATTAATAAATTCTGCAAATGTTTTAAATAAAATAATGGATATCATTTATGGTACCGTTTCATCAGTTGCTGGTATCTCACAAAAAGTTTTAGAGAATGAACAAAAAATAAACGGTGTTGTTGACAAAATGGTTAATAATGTCAACAAAGGGCCAATAAATGATTCTGCGTTTAGTTTCTCAAAAGAAGAAACATTAAAACAACAAGCTGAAGCAGCTGCTAGAAAAAGAGGTTTTAAAAATATTAAAACCGCAAATGATATTCCTTCTTCAGTACCCATAGGTAGTTTGACTTCTTACAATCAACAATTATTATTAGCAACAACGTTAGCTCAAAAGAAAGATGTTATTTCATCTAACTTAAATAACATGGCTAATTTGAGTACAGCTAATGTACCAAACCCTAGTGATGTTGTCTCATCAAAACTTAATTTTATACAACAAATAATAGTTTCGATGATTAAATCAATAGTAGGAATTATTCTATCACCAAAGGTAATTCTTGTATTTTTGATAAACTATAAAATAGTATACGGGCCGACAGCAACATTTAGTGACCCAATTGATTTTATCAAAAAGAACAAAAACTTGATTAATAACATTATGAAAGTTATTGCGGTAGAATTAATTAAAATACTATTGACTATTGCCTTAAAAGAAATAGCTATTCTTGTAGCACAAACTATAGCTAAAAAACAAATAGAAAAAAACACAAATAAGTTAGCTCAGTTACAATCATTGATTGGGCTACCACCTAACCTAATAAGAAATTTACTAGATAATTTATTGTAATGGCAGACGTTAAACCAATACCAACATCAGGCTTTAATTTCTCATCAATTAATGGGATTTTAAATTTAATTTTAACCTCCTTTCAAATTCCAGAACCACCAGTTGAACCGTTACCACCACCTTTGGTTATGGTTGGAGCAAAGCTAAGACCTGGAATTTCTGCACAAGCAATAGCATCAGAAGTTATAAGCAAACAATCAGATGCTGGTAGAGTTGTTGGTGATGTTTTTGCTGACGGACCAAACGTTGAAGAAGCAATGGAATTAATCAGGGTTCAACAAATAGTAAACACTATTTTAAATGAAGCCAAAGTAGATGTTGTAATCCCTCCAGGAGTGGCCGTTACAGCGTTTGGTGGTAACGCTGGTGGTCCAGTAGTGTGCCAAGGTTTTACAACAGCTATGGGCATAGGAGATGGTATAATACGTTAAAAATTTAATACTATGAATGATTTAGAAAATATGTCAAACAACGAAATTTTGTTTGAAATTAAAAAAATGGAAGCTGAACATGAAGCTTTAAAATTGAAAATGATTCAAGATTTTGATAAACTGCTTGAAATAGAAAAAAGATTTGACAATGCTAATAAGATACTAGTTAAACGATTAAAAGGAGAGTAGTATGATTAATAGTACAAATAAAACACAAAGAAACGAAGGTAGTGTTTACGATGGTATCAATTCAGGCACCAATATAAAGTATGGTATTGTAAAAGTTTTAGAAAACGAAACAGGACCAGAACAAAATAGAGGACTTGGTAGAATAAAAGTATACATAAAAGGCCCTATCGCAACTGGCGGTGACGCTGACAGAACCGATTCTGAATTACCATGGTGTTTTCCGTTGCTACCAAAACATTTACAAATACAACCTAAAGTAGGTGAAGTTGTAATGATTCTTACTTTTAGTGACCAACAACAACATGCTGATAGATTATATGTTGGGCCGATAATTTCACAGCTCCCACTGTTAGATAGGGACCCTTATTTATATTCAGCGTTAAATGGTTTTACATTTGCTCTATCTTCACCAACAGTAAACCCATCACAAATAGCTGAATTAAATGGTGTATTTCCAAAACCAGATGATGTTTCAATACAAGGTAGATATAATACAGATATTAGCCAAAAAAGAAATGAAATTGTTATCAGAGCTGGTAAGTTTGTTGAATCAACCCCAAATCTTAATAACCCGTATCCTTTCAAATACAACCCAACAACTCAAGCCTATATTCAAATAAAGAATGATGTTGTAACAAACCCAGCAACGAACCAACAAGCTGCTCTTAGAGGTACGGTAGCAAATATTGTTGCAAATAAGATTAATCTTATTACACATAGAGATGGAAGCCCTAGATTTAATATAACAGACCCAGACGTTCTTATAACAGATGATGAATTAAATAAAATATTAGTAGAAGCTCATCAAGTTCCTTTTGGCGATGTTTTATTGGAATATTTAATACTAATGAAAGATGCTTTATTAAACCATGTTCATAATGGTAGTGGAAATCCAGCAACAGATTTGACAGTATCTGGTAATAAACAAACAGTTGCTTTATTTAAATCAAAAGCAAATGATTTAGAGAAATCGATGTTATCGAAAAATGTCCGTATTAATTAAGCTTTTGCGATATTTATAATAAAAACAAAGATGGTAATCCACACATTTTTCGATAAAAACAATACAATTGTAAGCAACCAATACGTAAACACTGGTTTGAACCCAGTTACTGAATTATTTTACGGTGGTGCAATAGGTGAACAAAAATATAGCCGCTTCTTATTTCATTTTGATGAAACTAGATTAAGAGCTTTATATACTGGCGGTACATTTACTGACTTAACCAAATTAACACATACTTTAAGACTTACAAACACGGGTTCTTTTGACACAGAATTGTTAAATGGAACAATGGCTGGTATGGATAGAACGACATCGTTTGATTTACTCTTATTCAAAATTAATCAAAATTGGGATAATGGTGTCGGTTATGATTACTCCGTACCAATTTTAGTAACTGGTCAAGGTGCTTATTACAACGGGCCTTCAAACTGGATTGAACCAAGAACTGGTGAATTTTGGTCAGGCGGTTCTGGTGTATATTCTGGTTCAGCATCTGCAATTACAGTAACAACACAACATTTCGATAAAGGAAACGAAAATATTGAAATGGATATGACAGATTATGTTAATGGTCTATTGACAGGCGATACAAACTATGGTTTAGGAATAGCTTATACCAGACCGTTTGAGTTGATGAATACAACTAGATTACAATATGTCGGTTTCTTTACCAATAACACCCAAACGTTCTATGAACCATACATTGAAACAATCTACGATAATCATATTAAGGATGACAGAAATAACTTTTATTTAGATAAACCAAATAAGTTATACTTATACGTTAACATAGCTGGAAACCCTACAAACTTAGACACAAAACCATATGTTAATGTGTATGACAATATTGGTAATTTATTTTCAGCGTATACACCTTCAGATGTTGAACATGTTACATTAGGCGTTTACTCAATTGATATATTGGTGCCAACTTCAGCCTCAAATGTAGAAACAATGTACAATGATGTTTGGACTGGAATAACATTAAATGGTGTTAATAGACCAGACATAAATCTTTATTTTGTTGTAAAAGACTCAATGGGTTACTACAACATAGGCGATAATGATATGCTGCCTAGGAAAGTAGCTGTTAACATTAGCGGTATCCAAAACAAAGAAAAAATAAAACGTGGTGATGTTAGAAAGGCAATTGTTTCTGCTAGAATACCTTATACAGTTGAACAAACACAAAATATTGATAACTTAAAATACAGAATTTACGTATTAGAGGGCGTTAACGAACTAACAGTTGTCGATTACCAACCAGTAGAAATGTCCAATAATTATTATTATTTTTTAATAGATACCTTAAGTTTAATACCAAACACTTATTATATCGATATATTAGCTTACTCAAATCTAGAAGTTACAACGCTTAAAAACGTACTAGAATTTGAAATAATCAATCAAGTAGAATTGCGTAAATCTCAATAAAATGAAATCATTTATTAAACAAAAATTAAGAGTCATTTTAGAATCAATGGCAGATGAACATCTAGGTAGTATTTCAATCAACATACCATTTAGTTCATTGATTTTGGACAGAGTTAATTTAGAATGGGCGATTAAAAATATAAAAGAAAAAAGACCATCAAAAAGCAAAGCCAAGCCTATGCAAGTAGCTATGACTTATGATAGAAAATATTATTTACTAGACGGTTATCACAGATTGGTTGAAACTGTTTTAGCTGGAGAATCATCAGCCAAAGTTATGTTGCTAAATAAGTCCTATGAAAATTTAAAAAAGAACAATCAAATCGGTGTTGCTTGTGATGGTGGTACTGGAGATAAATTTTGTAATAATTTTAAAACACTAGGTTCAATCGATATGATTAAACAATCTATAAATGAAGAAATGATTGATGGTCAGTATATGACACCAGCTATGAAAACAGCCTGCAATAAAATGACCATAGGTAGTTATGAAGAAGCTCTTAGTTTAACTGAAAAAGCAATAGCTCATTTAAATGAAAAAGAAAAGTTTAAGATAATGGAAAAAATTAACCAACCTTTGAGCAGATTAAAAGATGCTCAAAACACTTTGGATGATGAAATTAGTAGATATAGAATGACAGGTGATTCGTTAGCTGATGAAGCGGACACATATTGGCACCAAATACAATCTACAATTTGTGAATTAGGGCCAAGTTTTCAATAAAAGCACTTGACAAAAAATGTTTTATTACTATATTTATTATTGCGTTAACTACGTATTAGCACCGACTATTAAAACGGTTTAGAGTTGTTTAGGCAACAAAGGTGTTAGTACAATAACAAAAATTAAAAGTTAATAAACATGAAAAAAAGTATCTGGACAGAAACTGTCCCAACAGCTTACATTGCTGTAAACAAGAGCAGACTTAAGCTCTACAACAAAGATGGCGATATGCCAACTTTCTATCTTCAAAAAGGACAAGAGTTCCAAATTGAAATCTTTAACCCAACATCAGACGTAATCTTAGCCAAGATTCACTTAAACGGAAAAGCTATCTCACAAGGTGGTTTGGTATTGAATCCAGGTCAACGTGTGTTCCTTGACCGTTATTTTGATGTTGCACAAAAATTCTTATTTGATACCTATGAAGTTGCAAATACTGAAGAAGTAAAAAAAGCAATCGAAAATAATGGTGATTTAAAAGTAGAATTTTATAAAGAACAACAATTTGTAACAGCACTTAATTGGATACAACCAGATTTGACTTATAGACCATGGGTAACACACATTAGCTCACCAATCATTGGGAATACTACCACTACTACTGGACTTAATTTAACAAGCACTAGCAGTAATAGCAGTTTTTTGTGTAATAGTAATATAACTTATACATCATACGATAGCAAACTTAGTTTTTCAAATGATTTAGATAGTATAAGAAATACCCCTAGAAGTAAAAAGTCCAAATCAATTGAAACTGGTAGAGTAGAGAAAGGCTCACATTCAAGTCAAGAATTTAAAACGGTTGCTAAAAAATTTGAATCATTTTCTTTTCATACTGTTGAATATAAGTTATTACCAGCATCTCAAAAAATTAATACAGTTGATGATGTAAACGTAAAAAAATATTGCACAAATTGTGCACATAAATTAAAAAAAGAATATAAATATTGTCCAGTTTGTGCTACTAAAGCCTAAAAAATAAAATAAAAGTTAACGCATAAAATAACCCGAAGAATTTGCATCTTCGGGTTTTTTATTGTATATTTGCGTAAAAATTAGTTTATATGTGTAATGAAATATTAAAAATGACGAAGCGGTATTCAAACGACACGGAGCTTGGCGCTAAAGTGAGAGGGTATATTAACAGAACAAATGAGTACCCAACACTCACGGTTTTGATGTGTGTTCACAGTTTTAACGGTACCTATGATTATTTTTTACATCAAGCTTTACAATCCTTAGAGATGCAAACGTACAAAGATTTTAAAGTTTTGTTGATGTTAGATGGGTGTTGGCCAAATACTATTACTATGGTAAGAAACAATAGTTATAAACTGAATTTAGAAATTGTTGAAAGACCCAATAAACAAGGTTTAGCCTTTGCAAAAAATCATGGTTTGTCTTTAATTGACACAGAGTTAGTAGCCTATTTAGATTGTGATGACTATTATCTACCAGAAAAATTAGAGAAACAAATAAATTATTTTAGAAATAATGATGTTGATTTTTTAGCAACAGAAACATTGTTACTAAACAATAATAATTTTATGATACAATCATGGGGCTTAGGCGCATATGAAACTGATGAAGTAATAAAACAAAATATCTTTCAATCAAATTTTTTAGCTCATGGTACATTTATGATTAAGAAAAAAGCTTTAGATGAAATAGGTGGTTATAATCACGTCATTGGTATGGAAGATTGGGATTTATGGAAACGTGCAGCTGCTGCGAATTATAAATTTTATCAGTTGCCAGAAAGATTGTATGTTTTTAGAATGAATACTAGTGTTTCTAGATAGAACCTATACAAAATAAAAAAGGTGAGATTTCTCTCACCTTTTTTAAGTTATATAGATATTTTATTATCTAAGTTCTGCTACGTTGAAAGTAGGTACACCGTCTACACGCACATGACCGTAAAATCTGTTATTTACAATTTTTTTGGCGTAACGAGTCATGATACCCTTCACTGGAGCGAAGTTGAAAGGATTGTACATAGTAGGAGTAAGTTGCAAAGGCACGTATGGTGCGTAGATGTAACCTGTATCCAACAATGATTTACCTTTGTGACCGATAATTACAGAGTAAGATGGTGCATATGGGTCACGGTATACTTGATAACGACCACCCAATGTACCGATTCTTTCGATACCCATGTTATATTGGTCTTGCTCAGGGTTAGCATCAGATACGTGGAAGTATTCTAAGTCATCGAATACAGCTGAAATTTCAGAAGATACAACGATGAAGTTAGCACCACCACGAAGTGTTGACTTGTGGATTTGAGCAGAGATTTGGTTAATCTTAGTGATAAGAGTTTGGTTCCAGTCCTTTTGAGTGTAAGGGCTAGCAGCAGAAGAAGCTCTTCTCCATCCGTTGTAGTCCCAACGCAATTGCCATGCAGCAGCTTTACGAAGGTCTCTAAGGATTTCACGGTCAATTTCCGCAGCAACTTGCTCAGAAAGCATTGCAGTCAATTCAGCTTCAGCATCAATGTTGTGGAATGCACTAACGTCTTGAGCTAATTCTGGTGACCATGTTGCACGTAATTTTCTTTCTTCAACAGCAACAACAACTTCATCAAGTCTGAAAGAAACTTCATTCAATTCAGTTTCCAATTCAAGAGAAGCGTATTCAGCCCATGAGAAAGCTAAACCAGCAGTTGTAGTGATAGCAGATATAGTTGTAGCAGAAGCACCAACATAACCATCATAGGTTGAAGTACCTGGAACTACAGCAGCAGCAGAACCAGCAGTTGTACCTACTGGGTGAGTAAGGTCAAGCTCAACATACATAACACCATTTGGTGTAGTCAATACTGGGTAACCAGAAGAGTTTACGTTTGTTGTTTGAACGATAGCTTTACCATATTGTTGAGTAACGATACGGAAAGGAACTTCAGTACCAGCAGCGATGATAGTATTACCATCTTTGTCAAGAATTGCGTTAGTTGTTACACAGTGCAATGAAGCCAAGAATGACTCAGTGTCCATGTTGTTACCATCAGGACCAGTCAATACTTCACGACCAGCAGGTGAACCAGCACCACCAGTGAAACCACTAATGGTTAACATAGCGTATCTTACAGAACCGTCAGCAGCAGTAGCCCATGAAGTACTTGGAGCTGGAGTTGAGAAAGAACCACCAGCACTTAATGCAGAAGCGTTAGCGTTTGTGATAGTATAAGTTCTGATAGTAAGAGTACCTTTAGATTGGTCAAACATACCGTCATTGTAGAAAATGTCGTATAAGTTTTTAGCCATAAAAGGTGTTACAGCACAACTTCCATTAGATGGCAATACGCAAGATGGAATACCAGTAGAAGCAAATGATGTGTGAGCTGAGTAAGGACTGTTTGTACTGTTATAGTTAACATTATCATAGTTATTACCAGCTACAGGAGGTGTAGAACCATCTACACGGCTAGATGTAAGAGGTACGAAATAGAACAATTTACCGATAGGCATGTTCATAGCTTGAACTGACACAACGTCATTAGCTAATAATTTAGAGAAAACACGTCTTACGATAGGGAATACTACTGTTTCGAATGAACCAGAAGAAGTCGCAGTTGTAGTTTCAGTCAACAAAGTTGAAGCTTGGTTTTCATACAACTGAGCGATGTTTTCTTTTACGTGGCCTTTAAGACCTTCAAGGAAGCCTAAGCTTTCCCACTTTGATTGGGTTTCTTTACGGATAGCCTTCATGTGGTTTAATCCGATGTTACCCACTTGTCCAGATGTTAATAAATGTGACATAGTTTTTTTATTTTTTTTTTATTATTTTGTTATTTGTTTTCAACTCTTTGAATCAAATCAAGGATTCTCTTAGTTGATGGGTCAACATAGGCGGTGCTTTCGTTTAATTGTTTAGAACTGCCAGTGGTACCCTCTTTCATTATTTTTCTTTCTATCGCTTCAGTAATTGGCTTTCTAGAAACTAATTCGTTAGCAATAGTTTTGTATAACTTTTTGGACTCTTTAAGGTTTGTAACTTCTTCATCAAATCTTTTGATGATGTTTTGTTTTTCACCTTTGGTTGTCGCATGTTCCATGAACAATCTTGTTACATAAGTCAAGTTGCTATTGAACACTACAGTTTCTACTAACTTTGTTCTAAATTCTTTCAAAGCTTTTCTAAATTCTTCGTTCTCAGCTTTAAGTTTTTTAGACTCAGTCAATAAAGTATTGTATTTTTTTGCTGTTTCAGAAACAAGTTTTTTAGCGATTACAGATTCTTTAAGATTATCAGCACCAGCACCTTTAGGTTGACCAGTAGAACCAGTAGCAGTTTTATTAACGTGTCCTCCAACTGACATACCTTTACCTTTTAAAATTACTTCATCGATTTCTTCTTCTTCTTTCTCGCCTTCTCTCTCTTCACCTTCTTCTCCATCTACATCAGCCAAATCAGAAGGTTCACCTTCTTCATCACCCATTTCGATTTCGTAGTCTACTTCATCACCACCTTCAATGTCATCAACATTAATGTCAACATCTTCGACATCACCAGCCATTTCATCATCCATGCCTAGGTTTGAAGATTTAATTACGTATTCTCCTGGTTCAGAGACAGTTAGGTGAATTTCGTCACCAACGATTTCGATTTCGTCATCACCGCTTAATTTTTTGTAAACTGCGATTACGTCATCGTCAGACGCTTGAGTTAAGTCCAATTCTTCAGATGCCATTGCATCCATACCTTCTTCGTATGTATCTTCTTCGTACATACCTTCTGTTGGCATTTCACCCTCGGTCATTTTTGATTCAGATTCCATTTCAGATTCTTCAACCTTTTCGGCTGCGCCTTCTTCAATTTCTTCTTCCACATAAGCCTCTTTGATTAGAGACTCTTTCACCACACCATCAATTTCTTCCTTAGCTACGCTACGAAGTATTTCTTTAGTGTTGGCATTAAGAGCACTTTGAATATTTTGGATATCCAAAAGAGCTTCTTCAAGTATTGATTTTTTATCTGCCATTTTTGTGTTTGTTTTATTATTAGATAAATATTACAATATCTATCTTATTTTTTAATAAATATATCTAGTTTTACGAAAAGACATATTAAGACTAAAAATTTTATAAAAAAATGTTTATTATAACAAGAAATTATCAAGTTTGTCTTTCAAACTTTCTTTTATTACACTTGCTGTCTTTTCAACGCTTTCAACGTAAGGTTTAGCTTCAGCAACATCTCTAAATATCCAAGCATCTGGTGTTGATGGTGCTGTAACAACATCCCAACAAATTATTTCAAAATCGTCTTGAACAATTTGTTCACCATTTCTACCTTCTTTAAGTGAACCAACACCTCTAGAAGAAACACCAATCTTAATTCTATTTCTTAAAAGATTTGCAACCTCATCACCTTTGGTTGAAACAATACCATAGTTTATAAAACCTGGCGTCATAAGGATTTCCATTTTACCCATAAGGGTTTTACCTTCCCACCAAGTCTCAATAATATTGTGAGATATTCTATCACCAGCAATAATGCTAGATTCTGGGTGGTCTAATTCACCAACAGCACTACGCTCTCTAATAGCTTTCTGATATATTTCGTCTTGCTTTTTTAAAACTTGTTCTGGATATATTCTACCGTTACGATTAAGAACACCATATTTTTGTAATATAACGTAAACAACTAGTGGTTCTGCTATTATCATTTTACCACTATCAAGTTTTTTTATTTCATTTATGAACGCTTGATTTCTAGGTTCATCAGGACTAATATAACCAGCATCATGTTCAATTAGTCCACCCCAGCCTGTTTCACCACGTTTTAATATTTTAAAGTCTTTATAATTTATATCCATATTTGCTAGCTTATAGATATAAATATCGTATACAAACAAAAAAACCCTAGATTTATTTCTAGGGTTTGTTTTTATCTTTTTCTTTTATGAAAGTCAAATGTATTACACTTTTTAAAAACTTCTTCAATTAATACTTCGGCTAGTTTATTTAAATTTTCTTTCATTTCTTCAGTATTAACTGGCTTTATAACATTTAAATAAAATGTTGTTTCACAGCTCATGAAACTTCTCTTTCCTTTTCTTATTCCAGATTCTCTCAAATCTAAATCAACAATTGTCATTTCTTTGTTAAAATCTAAATTAGATGAATAACTAAATAATACTTGTTTTACTTTTTTATTTAAATTTCTAATCGCTCTATTGTAGTTTTCATCACAATCGTCTTTGGGCTCAGCCCAAGAAGAAATATTTAAGTAAACTGACTTTGAGTTCTTATTGTTTACACTTCCAAAAATTACATTGAAATCCTTAAAAATGGTTGATTTAATTTCTTTACCTGTTTTCATATTTTACCTGGTTTTTATAACACAAGTATAATGAAAAAAAATGAATGTGTCAAGTGGCTATTTTAAGTTACCCCACAAAGCAATTGCAATACCAATTGCAATTTGAACAAAAGTAATAATAGCTATAGCGGCAGCCCAACGATTCTTTTGTTTGTAAATTTCATCTTTGGCTTCTTTCATCTGGGATGCGGACCAAACATCATTAACTTTTTCAATCCATTTGGCATGAGTTTCTACTTTACCCTCAACATTTTTAACTTCGGTAAGCTTTTGATTTAATTCAGAAAAACGACTGTCCATATCAGTCCTCATTCTGTCATAATTATCATTAAGCCTCTCAAGTTCTTTTAAAACAAGCTTACTGTAATCACCCCAAGTTCCTGTTTCATCAGCCATGACTATAATTTAACGTTGTTTAGTATATTCGTTATCTTTACACACATTTTTTCGTAACACTTTATCTTAGATGTTGTTGTTTTTAAATTAGAAACCTCTTCTTTACCATCATCAATAATGTCTTTTAGTTCTTTTAATATTGCATAGTGTTCATCATTAGGAGTTCTATTGCAAATCTTTTCTGTTAATTCTCTTAACTTTAAGATATTTTCACTAGGTATTTTGTGTGATGCCATTTTTTAGTTTTCTTTTAAACTACTTCTAAGCTCAACAAGTTTAGAAACATTCTTTATGAATTCTTCATTTATTTCTTGTTTGTCACTCAGTAATCTATCTTTTACTTGTAATAGTTTATCTTTTGTTTCCAAGTCAGAATCCTTTAGTTTTTCGTTAATCAAATCAATACACTCTCTAACAACTTTACCATAAACTTCTTTCTTTTCATCATCAGTTGATTCAATCAATACTTTTATAATTTGTTTTTCTGATTCGTCTAGAGTACTGTATTTTTGATTATACTTGTCAACCATTATGGTTGTCAACATGCTATTCGGTAATTCTATGCTTTCAGTAATTACTTTCTCGTTGTTGTTAACGATGTAATCAACTATTTTGCTAGTCGCTTCAACTATTTTATCAATTGATTCTGGTGTTTTTTCTGTGAAGATAAGAGTAGAAATACTTTCGTATAAGTCTTTTTTATCATCTTCTATGTCTTTTTCAAATAAAAGGTCAAGCACCAATTTTGAATTTGCTTCAAATATGTCTTTTTTATTGTATTTAGAAAACAAATCAATATTCTCTTTTACAAACATACTGGCCTTATTGATATCTTTCTCTACTTTCTGTTCAATGTTAGTATAAACCAAAAATTGTGTTTTAAGTATTTCGTTTTCTTTTAAAGACTTAACATAGTTTTTAAATAACTCTTTTTTTGATTTGTCCTCTGACATAACGCTTTCGGATAAAAGTGTGTTGTAAACACTTTTTATATTACCGAAATTTTTTGTTATTTTAGTTAAATTTGTCATGGTTCTATTTTACTTAATAAATATTGTTATTTTATGTAAAAGAGTCTACTCACCCAACATTTTATCAATGCCGTTTATCATATCATCAACATCTTTGTTTATTTTTACGTTTTTATCGTAAATTTTAACTCTCTCGTTAATCTCTTTTTTTGTTGGTATGATAGAGTCTAACAAAGCGTCAACAAATCTACCTTTATATTTTTTGGTTCTATCATCTAATTTCTTGGTCAATAATCTTTTTTGTTCTTTCAATAGCTTGTCAATTTTTTTAACTGATTCTGTTACTTCAGTTGGTGCAGCCTCTTCAGCGCCAGCCTCAGTAGCATCTTCTTCAGCACCACCTATCTCAGCACCAGCTTCAGCTTCAGCACCAGCTTCAGTAGCAGCTTCACCTTCACCTTCTTCGTCACCACCAAAATCTAGGTCTTCACCACCTACGCCTCCACCACCAAATGAACCGCCTAATCCACCACCACCACCACCACTTGTGGTTGTAGCACCTTTTTCCCCACTAGCGGCTTCTCCGCCTTCTCCATCACCTTTAAGTGCTGATTTTATGTCACCATATACTCTGTCAACTATATCAAACATACCAGTATGTTTGATTACGTTAGAAGAATTAGCCAATTCAGCAGCAGCTGCTTTTTCAAGTCTTTGTTCAAGCAAATCTTTTTTGATTTCGTCATCAGACATTCCTAATATATCTCGTTTAGCTCTAGTCATTGACATAGCTGCAAATCCATTACCAGCATCAGACACAGCATCTTTATAAAGTGTTACTTTAGATTGAGTGTGTTCAATTTTAAGCATCTCAGCTTGAGTAGATGGATTGTTAAGTGTAAGTGTAAAGTTATCAAAGTCCTCATCAAAACCTAACAAATACAAATGAATAATCGCAATCTTATTAAGCTCTTGAAGCATTGATTGCTGAATTCTGTTTATGGTTCTAGAAAAACGAATGTCTTGCAAAGCAAGGTTTTTACCTTCACCAGTTGCTTCATCAAAACCTAAAAATGGTTTTGGTACACGCAAAGCTGTAAATAAATTATTTCTCAAATATTCAATATCAGCAATTTGGTCTAAGTTGCTAGCACCTGGAAGTGTGTCAATAGGATTTGGTGCATCTTCAGAACGAACTGGAATAAAGAAGTCTTGGTCGTTAGATAATTGATTATATCTAAGGTCCATTTGGCCAGTTTGTGGGTCAGTAATTGGAATTCTCTTAAATCTATCAGCAATTTCATTTACGTATGCTGGTACATCAGCATCATCGATATTACCAACGTATATTTTATAAACACGTCTTTCTGGCGCACGAGTTACACGATAAACCAACATAGAATCTTCAGATAAGATAAGCTGTTTCCAAATACGTCTAGCCTTTTCCAAAATTGAAGTACCATATGGTAAACGTCTGTCATCACCAGTTAATCTAAAGTGAGCAATTTGCCATGAATTAAACTCAACATCACGGCCTCTCCAGTAAAATTTAACTTTGTCTGCAACTGCTACATTTGCATTTGGTGTTTCCCTACCAGTAATCATATCAAATAAACCACTTTCTCTTCTTTCCATTTCATAGTTTGGCATTTGTTTAGCGCCAGTAACACCATGCACGTCATCAATATTCAAAAACACAAAGTTGTCACCATATTTACAGTTGGACAAAAATACACCAGAAGTCCTTGAGTATAAATCGTTTACATCTTTACCTAAGACTGGGAAATTATGTCTATCATGCTCACCGTTAGGACCAACAGCTTCCAAACAATAAACATCGGATGTTTCATTTAATTTAACAATAGAAACAACTTTATGATTTAATAAGGTCTTTTCTTTGGTTTTTCCTAGATAGATTGCTTTAGCTTTTATATATGACTTGTCAATCACCAAACTTGGTTTAATTGACAACACAAAATCAAAATAATTTTGGTTTGTTTTTCTAAATAATACTTTAGTTAAAGTAGTTGGGTTAATAGATTTTGCTATGTCTTTTCTTAATGAATAACCTTCTTTAAATAAATTAATAAATTCAGAATCATTTTTAAGCAATTCAGATAATTTATTAACACCAACATAGTTTTCGTTATTTTTTATTATATTTGAAATATAGTCAAAACAAGTATCAGTAATTTCTATAGTCATACCTTTTTTGGTTTGTTCTATAAATTCTCTATTTTTCCAATTTGATAACATACCTTTTGAACGAATCTCATTATGTTCTGTATGTAAATCAGAATTATTATATGCTTCAAAATATTTAGGATAGATACCAGACATTTCAACACTTAAACGTTCTCTTCTTTCATCTGAACGTAAATATTTATCGATACCTTCCATACGTTTTTTGATAACTTCTGGCGAACCTAATATTTTATCAAAATGGTCAACATGTAATTTAAAATGGTCAGAATGGGTTAATCTAACTAAATTACTAGGGTGATTATTTAATTTATTAAAATCAGCATGATGTGTATCAAATTGACATCCAACCGAAGTTTCATAATTTGAATCTCTAACACATTCATGTGCAACTAAAGAATGTGTAAATCTATATTTAGTTGTGTTAGGGTTATAAATTTTTTCATAGCCTACGATACAATCTTTTTTCTTTTCACTTTTTCTAGTATAAAAAGGCATCAATGACTGACCTTTGGTTAATTCATCAGCTCTTTTGAATGAACCGTCTCTAAGCATATATTCGTGGTCTGGGGTTGTGTCAATGTGCGTACCATCATCAAGAGTAACACGATATAATTCAGAATCTTTTCTAGTAAGGTCACACCATATTATTTTACTTGGTACAATTGCTTTGGTACCATCTTGTATAGCGTATGACCATATTTCTTCACCAGATTTAACTCTATTAGAAAGTTCTTTAATAGTTACCTCAGTACCATCTAATAATGGTATAACACTGTTTTCTCTGATAGGTGTATTTCTAGTCCACATTGGTAAAGATGTGTGAATATCTAATCTGTTGAAAAACAAATCTTCTAAGATACCTTTAACACGACTGCTATCTGAATAAACATTAAGTACTTTACCTTTATCACTAAGAGTCGTTGACTCTTCTGCCATGATATCCAAAGCAGCTGCAATTATTGGGTAAAATTCCATTGCTTCAAAATCAGAATACGAACCAATACGAGTTGTTTCATAGTTTATTGATTGTTGAAAAAGGCCGCTTTCAACCTTTTTCCACATTTGAGACAAATATTTGTTTTGTTGTGTTTGTAGTTTAGCTCTTTCAAAGTCAGCCTTGCTGTCTGTTTTAAGCAATACATCGTTACCCATATTGTAACGTTGTGGTTGCGGTTGACTTTGTTTTAATTTTGCCGAATCAGGACCTAAAATTTGCCCTAATCTTTGAAATATAGTTAAATTTCTATTTTCTGCCATAATATTATTTTTTTATAATGTAAGTTTTAATTCTAAAAAATAAAGATTACTGTACGTAATCACATTCTACATATGCTAATCTTTCTTGCTCACCTATTGGGCTAACAGATAAAGTATAAACATAATTAGTTATCCAATCCTGACCTTGAGACCCAGCCGTTGCATTACAGTAATATGGTTTTTTTTGAATGTTTTGGTTTTTCCTAACATTAGTTTCAATAGGTGACCATTTGTAAAGTTCAACACCGTAAGTTTTTAAAATAAATACTTTTTTTGCCATTTTATTTAGATTTATCTCATTCCGTTAAATAACCACATGTATTGCCCTAAAGGGTCTTGCATATTTTTAGAAATTGCTGGGTTAAATTTAGGTTTTGGCGTTGCCGCCTTATGTCTGTTTTCTTTGCTAACAAAATTACCAGATGCTGGCTCTTCCTTTGTTGCTGGTGAACCAACAACCCAACTACTCAACATCGCTTTATTTTGTTTTTCTAATCTTTCTAGATTTTTAAAAGAATGTTCAATAACCCATAAACACATAGCCATAGCCATTAGCAAATCATCATGATAACCATCCATATGGTCTGGTCTACCGTTTTTATAAATAAACGTTTTCATTTCAGACGTCATTCTAACTGAACGAATTTTAACAGCGTCTGTTCTAATTTTAAATTCCAAATTAGATACCATTGGTAAACGAACTGATGTTGCATGAAATCCTGGTATTTTATTATCTTTGTTAAAACTATTTAACTCTCTTTGCCTACTTGACAAAATTTTTCCATTTTGATTATCATAATGTAATCTTTTATAACCAAACTCTAATAATTTAAGAATAGTAGAAACACCCATACCACCAGTTGCATCAACAACTGTATAAGCCTTATATAAATCTCCGTATTCCTCAATTATTTGTGCTAATAAATCTGGTTGAATTTTGCCTTGATATTCAACCACTTGTTCCATTGTTGTAAAATCTAATATAACCATTGTAGATGAGTCTTCACCATCACCTCTAGATACATCGGAAGCTAAAATGTACTGATGTCCTTCTTGAGGTTCCGCCCAAATCCAAATGTCACCATCTGGCCCAGCTGTATACAACGGTTCCTTTACGTTAAAATTATTTTGATATTCGATATACTGTTCATCAATAACGTTTCCACCAGAACCAATAAAAGAAACATCCAATTCTTGAGCAATCATCTTAGCGTCATTGTTCATACCACGACACATTTCTTCATACCATGAAGATGTTGGTTTCCAACCTTCTGAAATTCTTTTTTGGTAAGAATCGAAGGTAAATTCAACCTCGTGTTCTGTTACCTCATCTTTAGTCCAACGTAAATCTTTATTATAGCGCAAGTCTTCATACCATTTCATTTCAATGATATTGAAATTGTTTTCCTTTTTTCTAGCTTGGTCGTATGTTTTGTAATATAAAGCATCCATACCTCTTGGTGTACTAATTAATATACAATGACCACCAGTACCAAGTGCTGTGAGAGCAGCACCAAATACCTCAGCACCATTATCAATATATGCTGCTTCATCCATAATTAAATAAGTTGGTGTAAAACCACGCAAAGCATCTTTAGATGTTGCCACCGCTTTTACACGGCTACCATTAGGTAGTTTTATTTCTTTTTTAGAGTCAGTAAGGAATATTGACTTTTCTTCATTTTTTTGATTACCATAGTATTCAGCTCCCCAAACCCATCTTGGTAATTGTGAAACAAAATCTTTAATTTTAGCCAAAAATTCAAACGCCAATTCTTGTTTGTTCGCAATGATTAGAACCGCTTCTGGATTTTCAGAGTCAGCAAAACTAACTTTAATTGACATATGAGCAGCTGTTGTGGTAGATACACCAGCCTGTCTTGGTTTTGTAACTAAATTAAATCTATGCTTTTGATATGCGTGTATGATTTCTTTTTGTCTGGGAAATAACTTAAATGGTACAAAACCTTCTTGGGTTTTATCAAATGTCTCCAAATAAGTCTCAATAGCGTATATTGGACTAGTTAAACACTTTGCATATTCCTTAAAGATTTCTTCTCTACTTAGCATATTATTTTATCTATAAATATGCCAATAAAGAATAAAGGCCCAGAATGGGCCTTTATTTAGAATAACTCATCAAAATCATAACCTTCTTTGGTATCATTCGATTCAATATCATCACCAAACAATTCATCAAATCTATAACTTGATTTTTCTTCAGTTTGTGGTTCATTTGTTTTATCCAATTTGTCCATTGCTTCATTGAACTCGTCTTCTTGCATAGAAGCTTTTATTTCTTTAACAATGGTTTCTACTATGTTTTTTCCTTCCTTTGTTCCAGCCATAATTTCACGCATTTTGGGGTTAAATTCTCTAACTGGCAAAGAAGCCAAATCACAATAAATTTGGTGTTTTAAATGAAAATCGTCTGAGTCAATCATTGAAGTGAAACGACCCCATAATGCTGGCCCAAGTCTCATATCCCATGGTTCAGCAGCCAAGAAATCTGCTTTATTTATAACATATTCACCAATTCTTTTATCTTTTGGCAAACCATGTGCTGATATGAGCTCCATAACACCTTTAACTAGTTCATGGATAAGCACTGGGAATACCATTGCTTGTGCATAAATAACAGCTTTAGGGTTAGATTGTGTTGGAAATTGAACTCTAACAACACCACCGTTAACACCGTTTTCCATAGCTGGCATTATGTAATACATATAGTCAGCTGCTGACATCATTTTAGAATATTTGTTTGGTAAACGTGGGTCCAAGTCAGTCAATTCATCATCAACCATATGGTACATGTGATTTGTTTTTTTAGCAGCGCCTTGTATCATTGCATTCATAAACCTACGTTTATAAACTTCTTCATTTGCGCCAACCATTTCATCATGGTTCGCAAATTCAACTTCAACAGCCATAGGCTTTGGATTCTTTTTGGTTCCAACCATGTTTATTTCTGAGGTTAATTCAGCGTGTATTTCAACAACATCTTCACTCATATCAAATTCTTCACGTATCATTTTCTCAGCCAATTCTTCCAAAGCTTTTTTGTGCTTCGCTTCAATACCCATAGTTTCATAAACCATAGGCAACATTTCGTTCATTACATCAGCCTTATTTATTACATCAACATCGTGAGCTCTCTTATAACGATTGGCAACTTCTTTAAAACGTTCTCCCATTATTTTTTCTTCAAACATTGATTCGTCACCTTCTGGGAAAATAGGATGTTTACCCAAAGAATGTTTTCTCATCATCAAATCCTCTTCAAGTTTTGGATGCATTCTCTCAGTCAAACCTTCTGGATATAAAACGCTTTCATTTAACGTTTTAGGTTTGCTGTTACTTTTAAGTGCGTTCTCAACTATTTTTCTGTAGTTACTCATTGTTAATATCTTTTACTTTGATAATTCTTTTTACTTTGCTCTCAGTTACTGGCTGTTGTGTATTAGCTTTTGACATGTCTTTTAACCCACTAATTAACTGTGACAACCCATTTCTAGGAACTCCAATCATTTCAGCAAATGCCGCAATAACTTCTCTTTTAGCAACTGGTGTTTTAATAGTGTCTACGATATTTGAAGGAATTCTTTTTTTAATAAGGTCCATAAGTTTTTTTGCTTTTACATTCATTTCTTCGTCACTCTCTTCACCAGTTGGTGTCACTTCAGAAACCATGTGTTTTTTGGGACCAAAAACTTTACCTTCAAAATATTTTTTAAATTCTCTAATACTCATGTATCTTTCTTCTTCATTCATAGTCGCCTTAGCCAACTCCTCTATTGTTTTAAATTTTCTGAACTTACCAGTCTTTTCGTTAACAATATAATGTCTGTATTCACCCAAACCTAAAGTTGAATCTTGTTTTTTTACCTCATTTGACATTTCTACGGCTTCCTTCATTGGGTTTGCAATATTCTCTTCAAAATATTGCATATCGTGAATAATGTTGTTTCCTCTATCGTCCATATCATCAAAACAATAAACACCCATAATAACATTGTTATCTGGGGTTAATGCTCTAACCATTTGATATGTTTTGTCGCCAATTGAAAATGGTTGTGATATCTCACCTGTTTCAGCATCTTTAACATTTGACAAATACTTAATAGTTGCTTGGTCTTGTGGTTCAATAACACCATCAGTTTCCATTATTTTCTTGTCAATTGGAACTATATTTACTTTTTGCCCTTTTAAATCGGACAATGTTTGTTTTAATTCTGATTTTGGTACCATGATTGTTGGCGTATCAGCTTCGTTTACTCTATTTTGTTTCTCCATGATATTTTTGATTATATTTTAATATTAGGTCTTTTTCATATAATTTTTCTTCGACTTCTTTTATTTTCTCGCCAAATTTAAAACAAAGTCTTTTATCTGGGTATGAATCATAAGCGTTTATATTTTCCCAAGCTAATCCAATAACCCCATCAACAGCATCCCAAACAGCAAATGTATCACTATTTTGAACAACATCCAATTTTAGCTCTGATTCCAAACGCCCAACTTTTTTAATGAAATAGTCGTGTGGCGCCTGTGGTCTTCCAGAAGCTGGAAATGTGTCCCATTCTTCCCCATCAATATTTCTGGTTGTGTCCGAAAATATAAACTCAAACAAGTAATTACCTTGATAATCCTTGCCAACCATATTAACGTATATGAGATACAAATCTGCCATTAATTTTCAGCTTTTGGGTCTGGTTGTACGTTAGGCATTGGTAAAAAAGGTTTATTTTTTCTACTTGGTTTAACAGGTTCAGTAAACGGCTCACTTGGAACCTCTTTAGGTTTTACTGGTGCTGGTTGTGTCATTGGTTCACTCATAGTGTCTTCTTGATTAAATGATTCTCTTAAAATATTTTTAATATAGTTTTTAGGTTCAAAGATACTTAAATTTTCTAACATTGACAAGCTTTCGTTGCTTTTTTTACCCCAGCTTTCACCCTTTTTAGGTGTCCCACAAGCAGATGGAGTTGGTCTACAAGCTGGATACTTAGCTCTTTCTTCACCATCTTTTCTACCGCAAGATTTGCATTTTTTCCTACCAGTCTTAGTGTCTTTTCTGCATGTGTTGCAATCAACCCATCCTTGAGATTTTCCTTCACCACCTTTTCTAGAAAACCAACCATGAAGACCCTGTTCTTTTTCTTTTGAAAAGTCAGTTTTTTTGACTTCGTCTAATTCAATATTGTTTATTTTTAAATAATTGTCAATCCAAGCTTGTAGTTCATGAACATCTGGCGCATAGTTTTTACCTTTTCTTCTGGTAATTGCATCATGCGCTTTTTTAATCATTTCTTTTGAATATTTTTCTCTGTCTTCTATGGATTCATTTCTTTTTTTTCTACCTTGACAATGAGCTCTTTGGCTAAATCCTTTTGGATTATTACAATCTATGCTTCTTTTGTATTTTTCAGACCATTTTTCTTCAATATTTTCCAAATCATCAAATGATTTTTTAAATTCATCTCTTTCAAAATCTATTTTATTTTGATATTTAACAAATTCACTTTTTATTTCATCATAATCAATTGGATAAATATTGTCTAACATTATTGGTCTTTCTTCATAATTTCCACCACCAAAGCTATTTAAATTACTAACAAACTTATCAAATCTAACAGTAACATATGGCTCATTATCATCAGTATAATTAATATAAGGAAATAAATAACCCTCTTCACCAGCAAATTCTTTACTAAATTTATGGTTAATCGGTTGTTCATTAACACTTTTTACTTTAACTTTTATTTCCAATTTACCAAAAGTACCACCATTTTGTTTAAAAATTTTACCTAAATTTAATTTTTTAAGCTTATCATCATTTGTTCCGCCAAGTAAAGCCAATTTATCTATATCTGGTAAATTATTAAAACCACCGACTTTATTTATCTTTTCTAAAGCTTTATTTTGAAATTCTTCTTTATTTTCATTAGTTTTATTTCCCCAATTAGCAGCACCGACTTTACGACATTGAACCAAGGAACCTGACCCATAAGCTGATGGCCATACGTCATATCTAGCCCTTACTTTATGATAACAAGCATCCTTTTTACCTTTTTTCTTTTTACCCTCTTCAATAGCCTCATAAACAACTAATTCATCATCTTCAAATTTGGTTTCTATGATTTCAACCATCAAATCTACAGAACCTTTGATAACTCTATGAAATGTGTTTTTTGGTATGAAAAACTCTTCATTAACATTTAACTTTTTAGGTAATTCATTATCAAATTGAACCATCCAATCGTTTTCGTTTAAAGGAATAACTATTCTATCTTCACTATCACGATGCCATACCAGTTCTTCACTTTCAACAAGATGCGAAAATGTCCTTCTAATTATGTTTCCACTTTTTTGTTCTGTATATGGTTTCATGTTACTTTTTATTTTTTTCTTGCCATTTATAGGAGATTGAATCTTCTTCAATAGGACCACCCTTGGCCCATGTTCTACAACTTCTAGCTGAATGGCATTTAAAATGATGCATCCAACAATATCCTAGCCTACCATCGTCATCAGATACAGGACCTGGCATACAATCATCCATTCTTGGTGATATATCAAATGCAACGCAGTTACCACATTTAGATTGCATAGCGGCTTCAACACTAGTGTCCCAATGGTCAGCTATCTTTTCCCAGAAATCAGCTGGCTCATCAACATTTAATGGCCCATATTGAATATGAGGTTCATTTATTGCTGCGTCTCTATTTTTGGTGTTTAATTCCAAATCTTGAGTCGCTTCTGGACATTCCATTTCTGGTTCGCCCAAAAGCTGTTTATTTTTACGCTCAATTAAATGCTGTTTTTGTTTTGTTATTCTACTCATAGTTAATTATTTATTACCACCATGTACCACCACCTGCTAAACCTAATGATTTAGCGTATCTTGGCAAACGGCAAGCCCAATACCCTGGGCTAGTTCTGTCTGTCTTTGAAGGACAGTTATGTCTATCTGAAAATGCTTTTCTAGCTTTAGGGTCTCTTAACTTAACAGCCAAGTTACCACCACCAGACTTAGCACCAAATGATACTTTTTTAATGTTACCAGATTGAGGGTCTCTTACATAAACATAGAATTTCTTTGAACCGCCTCTTTTAGGTTTACCTAATTGAACTTTTTTACCCTTATACTCAGCTTCATTAATAAGTTCGTAAGTTTTACCTATAGCAGCTGGACCAGTTTTTGATGTATCACCTACTTTAACATATGAAGGTGTTTTATCAGATGTTTTTGTAACTTTCATACTGATTGTTTTTGGTGTAACATCAATTACTTCTAAAGTAGAATCAGAGTTTTTATGATATAATTTGTCACCAACTTTTACATTTTCAGCTTCATTTATTTCTTCTGTTTCAGCTTCTTCATAGATAAAGTTCATCTTAACCTTTTTACCTTCAAGCATGATATATTGATTATCAAATTCATTAACAATAAATGCATCATTTTCATTAAGTTTAATAAGCCCTTTTGAATATAAAGACTTAACTTCTTTAATCAAATTAAAATATTTTTCTGAACCGACTCTATATATTGTTTCGTTCAAAGGAATTTCATTTTCAATATGGTATTTTAAATCATCAGAAACCATCATTTCTTTATGCAATTCCATTGGAGCTGACCATTCATCTTCCATTTCATATTGGTCATCAGAATCTACATGGTAATCATTTAATCTACCTTCGATGAAATGATAAACTTCTTCAACATCATCAGCAGATGTGGCTATATGGTCCAAAGCCCATCCATGACCATCTGACAATAAAGCGTCAACTTCATCGTAATTCATTTTTAATAATTCACCAGCAGCGTGATGAATGGTTTTAAGATTTTGCCAAAACATGTAGTTATTTGACTCTTTTTGTATAGGATTGTGTGTATTTTGATATTCGGCCTCTTTACTACCTTCTGGTGCAAATATGCTTAATTTTTTAGGATTGTCAATAAACATGTTCTCTTCGATTTCTTCTTCACCGCCAAAATCTAAATCACTAGATGGTTCTTCAGCTGGTGCTTCCTCTGACGGAGCCTCAGTGTCTGCTGGTGCTTCTTCGTCACCAACACCTGATTTTTTAACTTTGCTTATGATATCTTTTTGGTCTTCAGCGTCCATTTCACCTGTGTGAGTGGCTGACAATAATGAATTAATCGCAAATTTCTCTAATTCGAAATCTGGTTGACCTTGCTCTTCGTTATATTTTCTAAGGGATTGTCCTAACTTACCAGTTAGTTGTTGGATAAATTTCTTTGGGTCCGTTTCTTCATCGGCCTCAACACCAGCATCAAATGGCTCGTCATCAAATGGTTTATCATCTGTTGCTGGGGCTTCTAATGATGCGTCAGCAGGCGCTATGTCATCAACTGGCGCTGCTGGTTCTTCAGCAGTTGGCTCAGCCATAGGTTCTTCAATTGGAGTCTCAACAGCTGGCTCGCTAGGAGCTGCTATTTTTAACTTATATTTTGTTTCTTCGTCTAAATTAATTTTTAGACTTTTTTTTTTACTTCACCTTCAGCAATACTGTCAATTATTGAATCAAAATCTTTTAAAGCACTAAGAATTGAAAGCTTAGATTCTTTCACATCACCTTTTTTAGCACCAGCTATTTTATCAGCGTAAGTAATTTTGTTTTTAGGTTCAGCCAAAGCAGCAAATTTCTTTTCTTTTGCCGTCATTTCTTCACCTTCTTCCATACCTTTTTTACCAGCTCTTAATTTTTTAAAATCAGCAGCTGTTAGTTCACCTTTTGGTTCAGCTACGTCAAGTTTTTTCTGACTGCCTTTAAGTTCTTCTTTAGCAATCATTTCATCAATGGCCATTTCAGCCTCGGTCATTTCAACTTCCTCCATATACATTTCATCCATTGGTTTGTTACCTTCTAAGTTTCCTTCACCAGTAAATCCATTACCTTTCATTTCAGAAAACCCAGCAGCCATAGCCATTTCTGACAATAAATTATCATTCAAAAATACATTAATTTCACCATCATAGTTGTATGCTTCAGCTAGACTTCTGAATTTAAGATTCAAATGTTTTATAGCTTTTGCATATGATGGATAAGCTTCTTGTTTTTTGTTTTGCAAACCACCAATATACTTAAAGTCTTCTGCTACCAAATTTTTGGTTTTACTAGCTTTTTTAATGTACCATTCATGGTTTTCTCTTATGATAGCATAAGCATTACCATCAGGTCCTATCTTGGTTAATTCAACAACAATGTTAGATTTGTTTTCATTAATTGATTGAATTCCCATCAATTGTTTCATTCTTTCGTTGATTTCATTACCTTTAAGACCAACTGGGCTAATTATAGCTTTTTTCATAGGAAATATGTTTTCATTAATTTTATTTATTTGTTCTAAACTATCAGTATCAACTTCATCAAATTCTAAATTAGTTCTTGGGTTACCAAAATAAGTTGCATTAATTGAATAAACATTACCATCTGGTGAATTAATTGACTCAAAAGAATATACCCATGGTTCATCATATGCCAACGGTTCTTCAATCAAATCACTTCTTTTAAATTCAACTGATACTCTTTCGCCTTCTACAATAGCATCAATGGTAAAACTTGTTTCAGTTATATTTTTAACTTTTAATATTTTAAAGTTGTTTAACATTTTTTATTGTTTTTATATAAATATATTACTAAAGATTAAAATTACCTAACATCTGTACTTCCTTGGTAAACATCATTATTATCACCTAGTAAGAAACAACCAGTACCACCACTTATACTTCTAATTAAAATAGACACTGTCGAACCAGCGTCAACATTAATACTGGTACCGTTTATTATAGCTGAACAACCAGCTGACCCTCCATACACTTCACTATACGTGTGAGCTGAAAATATAGGACTTTGAGCAGGTACTATTATTGAATATATATGATTAAACTTTGGCATCTTTAAAATATTTTCTTATAAATATCAGTAAAAACAAAAAAAGCACCTATCTTGGTGCTTTTATTATTATCTTAATGAACTTATTTTATGAATATTATTTTTATATTTTCAACCCCATCAAATTCGACATATAACTTATTTCATTAGTTTTTTTAATACTTATGTAGGTATTGTCATACCAACCAAAAATTTCATCTTCAAATTCTTTTTCAACTTTAAATCTTGATAAAAAAATTGGCATCTCCTCAAAATAGGAATCATTAGGGAGCCTAATTAATACTTTTTCCATAATTTATAATACCCATAAAACATCGGAAATGAAATCTTCATCGCCATAAACTATATTATTAGTTCTATTTTCGTTTTTTTGACCTGTTAATTTGTCATTAAAAACATAGTCATAAATTAATTCGATAATTTCTTCTTCTGATTTGCCCAGTGCCTCATCTCTGATGTTATTAGCTACTATTTGTGAATATCTAAGACTTTCGGCTTGTTCTAATAAAGCTATTCTAACTTTTAACCCTAAGTTTATATTTTTCATAATATTATTTTATACTTTATTTTATTGTTCTTTAAGATAAATATATACGAATTTATAAAAGTTAGTTAGATAATGGCATTTTTATAGCATGGTGGTATTGGTAAATTTCTAAAATAATATCATCCAGTGTATATTCTGAAATATCACTTACAATTTTATCAGATAATTTAACTGTCGGTAACTCGAATGGTTCTCTACCTAATTGTATTTTTATTGGTTCTATGTGATTACTATATAAATGAACATCTCCTCCAGTATAGATAAGTTCATCTGGAACCATATTTACTTGTTTAGCAATCATTAATAATAATAGTCCGTAAGAAGCTAAATTAAACCCTAACCCCAACCCCACATCAGTTGACCTCATATTAAACATTAAAGAGATTGCTCTGGTTGGAACATTATTTTCATTCATTTCCTGTTCAATATGGTCATGATGCATATGTGAACCTATTTTATCTCCATACCAAATAAATCTTTCACTTTCACTCAACTCTCTTGTATAAACTTGAAATCCATAATGGCAAGGTGGTAAAACGCAATCATCAACTTCTGATGGGTTCCATGCTGTGACAATCATTCTTCTATCATCAGGATTGGTTTTTAACTTGTTAATTAGGTTTGCAATTTGGTCTATACCAATAAAGTACTCGTTATCAATTGAATCGTGCCTTCTTTCGCCCCAACTTCTCCATTGATGCCCATATACCTTTCCGAGTTCACCCCACTTCTTAGCAAACTCATCATCTGTTTTTATTTTGTGGATGAATTCTTCTTTTTTAAGAAGACCACCAGGTCCAAACGGACCTTCTACTGTAGCCCATTTGCGAAGTTCTTTGGTACTTTCATGGAACTTTTTTCCTTCCACTTTCAAATAGTTCTTATACGCATCACCATCCCAAATATGACAACCATTATCAACAAGGAATTTAATATTAGTATCACCACGTAGAAACCAAAGTAACTCAGTTACCATTGTTTTAAACGCCATTTTTTTGGTGGTAAGAAGTGGAAAGCCATCTTTCATAGAATGTCTTATCTGTCTACCGAATACAGATATGGTCTCACCATTTCTTGTTTGTTTTTTGGTTCCATTATCAAGAATGTCTTGACAGAGTGCTAAATATTGTTTATCTAGGTTGTTCATTTTTGACATTTTTCAATTTATTATTTTCTTTTTGTTCGTATAATAATTTTAGTATTGGACTCAAAGCTTCTCCAAGACCGATGTGAATTTCTTTTATCTTAGCTGGTATATCGGGGTCAGACAACAAAGATTCTTTTGTTTCTTCATAATGTTTAAGATGAGCTTCACCTTCTTGTATTAGTTTATCTATGTTATCCATTATTATTTCTTTGTGTTTGTATTAATCATATCAGGTAAATCTTTACCATTACCTAATGCTAATAATTTAAAATATTTTTCATCGCCTACAATACCATCAACAGACCATTCGGTTTTAATACCATTTTCATAAATTGGAATTGAATAAGTTGGTGATATAGGTTTGATAAACTCTTCACCTTTTAAATCGTATTTTTTGTCAATCATTTGTAATTATTTTTTCTAATGTAATCGGTTTTTCAGATACAATTATATTTTTTCTAATCCCATCAAATACTGCAATATCATCATAAGGACTAATGATATAAACCATTTCCGTTTTATCATCATTTAATTCTACCGTTAAAGTCATCTCAGGATGATAACTATCGTAGTATATCTTTACATCATCAACTTCTCCTAGATACAGAATTCCTCGCCAACCGTTACGTTCATACATTTTATCGTAGTAATCATGTCCGTGTTGAAATAAATCTCTATCCTCATAACCTGAGTAGAAAGCATCTGCTATCTGTTCTTTCTCTTTTTCAAGGAATATTTTTTTAACTCCAATTGGTACAGTTATATCAATTGATTCTAGATTATCAAATAATTCTTGCATTGCTGTTTTTCTATTTTCCATCTGTTCCTATTAATATTATTAATTCTCTTCTTATCTTTTCCCAATATTGTTTGGTAAATTCTAACCCATACTCATTCATTATACTCATAGATAGTATTTCCTCAACTGCTATATAAGCACACTGCTTAGCATGAGCCAATGCTTGGTGAGGTACATAATCCTCACCTTCTTTGTATCTTCTTGAGAAATACATTTTATCAACTAACTCTTGTGCTTTTGCTTTGAATGACAGTTTATTTGTAGTTCCTGTATTGATTTTATCAGCATTTGGATTGCTGAAGTCTACTTGTTGTATGTGTATATTTTTCAGTGGATTATTTTCTGAAGGTCCAAATTTAGTTGCTTCATTATATCCAGCTTCGTTTACTTTATTGTGATTCATTTATCAATCCTTTTAATCGTTTAATTTCTGTAATTACATCATCACCCAATTCAATCTTAGACATCATTGTTAAGTCCATGATTTGCTGTTCATACAGGTCAATTAGTTCCTGTTGTAGTTTTATTTTTGTTTCGTTATTCATAATTTTCTATTTTTGTATCTTTGTATGTTATTGTTATTAGTTTGGTTGGTGTTGGTGTATAATATTGGTTATCAAAGTTTGGAATATTGTTTGAGTGAAAGTATCTTTCCATACCTGTTTCATAATTATTATTAAACCATAGATGGTACCTCTCTTCCAAACTCAATTCTCTTTCTTCAATCTTTAACCCCCACTTTTCAGAGAACTCTCGATTGGTTTTAATTTCATGAATAAAAAGTTCTTTTATTGGAACATCTTCATATCCAATATACTTGTCGGTGTATTTTTTATAGACCTCATCAATAACGTTATTCATATTTAAAAATTAAGGTTTTACTTTAATTTTTGATAATCACTTATTTTAGTCTGTAATATACTAACTAAATCATCATTGACATTTCCAGAACTAATATAACTACTTAAAACATTTATAATTGATTCCATCATTAACTTGGTTGTATCCTCAATACTTACTGTTTTTTCAGCTGTTTTTAATTCATCAACTTCTTTTATAATCATAGATAAAGCAGCGTCAGACAATTTATCAAGTTTTTCAAAAGCAGTGTATTTATTTTTTATATGGGTGCTAAAAGCAGTTCCATTACTGTCAGACGTTTCTAACCTCATATAATCAGTCGCCTCAACATTTGGGTACTTATATTGCCCACCATTGTTAAAAACAACTGTTAAATCTTTAGTAGCAGTATCATAAACTGAACCACAAATGGTTGATGATGAATACATTGCTTTAATTTTTCCGTTTTTTTCTTGTCTTTTAAGAATCATTTTGTTTTATTTTATTTTATTTGTTATTGTGCATGTGTTTTGTAAGCCTCAACATCTTTTAGTGGAAATATTTTACCAGTGCTAGTTAATGTTCCGTTTATTTCATCACGTTCATCTATTATTACGATAATGTAATCACCAGTAATCATCAAACCACAATCATTAAATGTTAATTTTACATTTGACATGGAATTTTTTTGGTCAGACTTTATAAGGAGTTCGACCTTTCCAAATTTTGGAGCTGTCATTGTTTACATTTTGAGCAAAAATACTAATATTTATTAATAGAGTCAAGTGTTGTAAAAATAAAAATAATTTAGTACCTTTGCTAAAAGCCTAAGAAGATGAACAGAGAAGTATACCCAAAAGTTAAAATTATAATTAACGAGTCTATTAAAGAGGCGAAATCGTTTAATGATTCAAAAGTTAGGCCAGAGTATTTGGTTCTTTCTATCTTGATGGATAATGATAATGAATGTGTTAAGGTACTTAAAGCGTTAAAAGTCAATACTTCAGAACTATATGATAGATTGTCAGACCATCTCAAAAGAAGTGATATAACCCCAAGAGTTGTTGTTTACCATAAAAAAACTGTTCCGTTTTCAGATGAAACAAAAGCTTTAATAAAGTCTTTGGACGAAGAATGTGAAAAATTAAATGACAATATGATTGATACAATACACATCATGTTGGCCATTTTAGCTAAAAAGAACAATATAAGTGAAATGTTAAACGAATTTTATGATGTTACATACGATAATTTTAAAAATGTTATAAAAAATATGAAAGATGAAACCAACAGTGTATACGAAAACGAAAATATTAATGATGAAAGTGAATCATTTAAAAAGAAATCAAAGCAAAGTGACAACAAAAGTAAAACACCAGTTTTAGATAACTTCTGTAGAGATGTATCTAAAGCTGTTGAAAAAGGCGAAATAGACCCAGTAACTGGCCGTTCTGTTCAAATTAAAAGAGTTTCACAAATATTATCCAGAAGGAAAAAAAACAACCCTGTTTTGATTGGTGAACCTGGAGTGGGTAAGTGTATTTGTTCTGATACTAATATAGTTATTAGAAACGATATAACTGGTGAAGTTATTAAAATTAGTTTAAATGAATTTTTAAATAACAAATAACAATAATAACAATAATAACAATGGAAACATTAAAAAAATTTACAAAAACGTGGAATATTAATAATTTTAGTATTCTTACTGATACTGGTTTTAAAAAAATTGATAAATTACATGAAACAATTCTTTATGAAGTATACCATTTAAAATTAGCTGATGGAAAAGAACTTAAATGTGCTGATAATCATATTGTATTTGTTACTGAATATGATGAAACTACTTTTGAAGCAGTTGGTTTAACTGAAATATTTGTTAAAGACCTAAAAATAGGTTCGTTCGTTATGGTATCTGATAATAATGGCAATTTAGTAGAATCTGAGGTTTTAGAAGTAAACAATTTGGGTTATAAAGAAATTATGTATGATTTTCAATTAAATGAAAATTCCAACAGACGTTATTTCACAAATGGAATTTTATCACACAACACATCAATTGTTGAAGGTCTGGCCCAACTTATTAAAGATGGTGACGCACCTAGAACACTAATAAACAAAAGAATATTCACGTTAGATTTAGCATCAATTGTTGCTGGTACAAAATATCGTGGCCAATTTGAGGAAAGAATGAAAGCTGTTTTGGAAGAGTGCAAAGCAAACCCAGACATAGTTCTTTTTATTGATGAACTACATACGATTGTTGGAGCTGGAAACGCTTCTGGCTCATTAGATGCTTCAAATATATTTAAACCAGCCTTGGCTCGTGGAGAAATACAAATCATTGGTGCCACAACATTGGATGAATATCGTGAGAATATTGAAAAAGATGGAGCACTTACAAGACGTTTTCAACAAGTATTGGTAGAAGAGCCAACATTAGAAGAAACCAAAACAATTCTAATGAATATCAAAGAAAAGTATGAAAAACACCATAAAGTAACTTATACTGAAGAAGCAATTGACGAATGTGTTAAATTATCAGCTAGATATATCATGGATAGGTCGATGCCAGATAAAGCAATTGATGTTTTGGATGAAGCTGGTGCAACAACAAATGTTGTGTTGGAAAAACCAGAAAAAATTAAAGAATTAGAAATCAAGAAAAGCCAAATCTTAGAAAAGAAAAAAGAGGTGGTTTTAAAACAAAAGTACGAAGAAGCTGCCAAACTTAGAGATGAAGAAAGAAAAATTCTAGAGCAACTTCAATCGGCTATGGATGATTGGAATGCAACTCTAGAGAAAAAAACAACTGTGGTTGGTGTAGAACTAATCTCTGAAGTGGTTTCAATGATGACTGGTATACCTTTGACAAAAATATCAACACAGGAAAGCAAAAGACTAATGAACTTGGATAAAGAACTTACTGGTAAAGTTATAGGACAAGATGCTGCCGTTACTAAAGTCGTAAAAGCTATAAAGCGTAATCGTATCGGTATCAAAAATAAAAATAAACCAGTTGGTTCTTTCATGTTCCTTGGTTCAAGCGGGGTAGGTAAAACTTTATTAGCTAAATTATTGGCTGAACATGTTTATGGTGATGTTGATGCGCTTGTAAGAATGGATATGTCTGAATATATGGAAAAACACTCAGTATCCAGAATGGTTGGTGCGCCTCCAGGTTACGTTGGCTACGAACAAGGTGGTCAACTAACTGAAAAAGTAAGAAGAAAACCACACTGCGTAATCTTATTTGATGAAATAGAAAAAGCACATGAAGACGTTTTCAACCTGTTACTTCAATTATTAGATGAAGGTCAACTAACTGATGGTTTAGGTCGTAAAGTAAACTTTAAAAACGCTCTTATTATCATGACATCAAATATTGGTGTTAAAGAAGTTAATTCTTTTGGAAAGAGCTTAGGGTTTGAAACGGCTGCGACTATTGTTAATGAAGAAAACAAAGCACGTGAGATAATTGAAAAGGCTTTAAAAAAGAAGTTCAGACCAGAATTCTTAAATCGTATTGATGAGGCTATAATATTCAGAGGACTAACAGAAGAAGATATACATAAAATCATATATCTTGAAGTTGAAAGCTTAGAAAAACGTTTGAATGAAATGAACTTCAAATTAAAAATAAGCAAAGAAGCGGTTGAATACTTGGCTAAACAAGGATATGATGAAGCTTATGGTGCTAGACCATTAGCCAGAGCCATTCAACATTATGTGGAAGATGCTGTTGCTGATGAAATTTTAAATGGAAACATAAAAGAAGGTGAAACAATTAGTATAGATTTTATTAAAGAAAAAGAAGCCATAATAATAAAGGGTAGTAAATCTAAATCTAAATAAATAATAAAGGCCCCTTTTTGGGGCCTTTTTGATATTTATAATTATGATTGAAGATGAAATTAAAAAACTTTACAGTGATTATCTAGACGGATTGGATATTTATGAAAATAGAACCAGTTTAAAAATTAGTAGAATAGTTTTAAAACCAGAAGCTAGACAAGGTGGTGTGGGTACTAAAATTATGCAAGCAATAGTTAATTATGCTGACAGAAATAAACAAATAGTGACACTAACACCTTCTTCTGATTTTGGTGGAAATAAAAACAGACTTATTCAATTTTATAAACGTTTCGGTTTTAAACATAATAAAGGCATATACAAAAACTTTGAATTCATGGATTCAATGATAAGATACCCTAAATTAAATGAAAACATGAAACCAATTATAAAAAAACTTCTTAGAGAAGCTCTTATGACAAAAGAAGAGTCAGCTATTAGAATAGTAGCTGACTTTACAAACTTTGCTAATGAGTTTTTAGGGATAAATGATGGTGTACAAGTTAAACTAGCTTTTGAGAGAACTCCAGATTTAAAAACAACTGCGTATTACAATTCAACTGGTTTTCTTGTAGTTTATGTCAAAGACAGAGCAATAATCGATGTGTGTCGTTCTATAGCACATGAATTGGTACATCATAAACAGAATTTAGATGGAAAACTTAAAGACGCTGTTATAGATGGTGAAGATGGGAGCCCAATTGAAAACGAAGCAAATGCTGTTGCTGGTATCATAATTAGAAAATATGGTAGACTACACCCAGAGATTTATGTATAGTACAAAACAAATTTTAAGAGAAGAATTATACTTACATAATAAAAAAAAATTATTGTCAGAACATTCTTTATTGCTTATAGAAGATGATTATTATGTTACTACTATTTTAGGTGTTGATAAATCTTTATTTGAAAATAATTTATTTTCTTATAAACAAACAGTTATCGAACAACAAATTATAGTTGAAAATATGATTGATTCTATCAATAGTTATTTAGGTAGTGTTGTTCAAAAAGGTAAAGAAAAATCTTTACAACTTATTAAAACAATTAAAGACACAAAAGAATTGGCTATATTATTTAAAAATATTTTATTAGACCCAAAATTAATGGAAGAAGCTATTGAAAATGTTAAAAAAAATCTTAATGAAACAATAGTTGAGATTAAAAAATTAATTAATAATATTTTAACTAAATTAGGTTTTAAAATTAAAGGGTTTACTGACAAATTAACAATTTTTTTAGATAAAATATTAGAATATGGTAATAAATTTTTAAATTCAAAAGGTTGGGTTGGTTTTGTAACAATGCTTGGATTAACAGTAATGTTAATATGGTGTAAAAAAAATTGGTTGGATAAGTTATTAAATTTAGCAATAGAGCAATTAGAAAATCAAATTACAAACATTACTAGTATTGTTAATATTTTTAATAGTTTAAAAGAATTAATATCTGATGCGGCATCTAACTTAGGGGTTGATGAAATTTTAAACTGGTTTATTGGTTTTGGTAAAAAAGAACCATTAATAGGTATTGTTTTTAGTGCGATAGAAATAGTTAATATTATATCAGAAATTCTAATACCAACTGTAAAAACAATAACAACCAGATTTAATTTAAGTAAATCATAATTAAAATTTTAATAAAATGCCTTATAAAGTTAAAGGAAATTGCGTGTACAAAAAAGATACTGGAGCCAAAGTTGGTTGTACCAAAGGTTCGGTAGATAAATATTTAGCTGCTCTTTACGCAAATGCTAATGAATCTGTGGAAAAAAATAATTCAATCAAAGGTGGTAAAGCTGATAAGTTGTCTATTAAAGACATAGCAAAAAAATTTAACGTATCAGTTGAAAAAATTGAATCTCAAATTAAAAAAGGTATTGAGATTGAAAAAGAACATACCAATGACAAAGAGAAAGCGACTGAAATAGCAATGGACCACGTTACTGAATTTCCAGATTACTATGATAGAATAGAAAAAATGGAAAAAGAAGCTAAGAAAAAATGGGAGAATGGAAAAGAAAAAACTAATGAAAATATAAAAAAATCAATAGCTGCTGCTGCTTTAGGGTTAGGTTTAATGGGAAGTCCTAACGTAAGCAAGGGTATGAATTTAACACCAACAACACAAACACAAACACAAACCCAAAAAGTATTATCTAAAGTAAATTTTGAAGCTTCACAACCAATATCAAATCCAGATTTAGATTTAGTTCATGGTGCTTTAGGTTCAAATAGATTACAAGATGATTTTGAAAAAAGAATAGAAGATGAATTAACCAATCAAATTCAAAACGGTAATACACCTGATGTCTCTAATATAGAAGTAAAAACATACATACAAGGTGATAAAATAATAACCAAAGCATCTTGTGATATTATACAATCACAAGATGGAATTGCATATAATCATTTTACAACCAGAGGTTCAATAGGTTCAAGATATGCTGAAAGACACGATAACCAAATAACTGGTTTGATTGATAGATTAGAAAATTATTATGGTGGTGGTGCTAAACAAGTTGGTAAACCAATTGATATTTCGTTTAATTTAAATGGTAAAGTTATAACATATAGACAAAGCTTTTTTGTTGCTTCTGATAATAAAAACACGTCAAATATAACTAATCAAACAACACAAAAAATAAGTGGTACTGATATCAATGATTTAAGAAATAAATTAAATTCAGAAACCAAAAATGTTTATATTGATATTAACTCTATTAATGTTGATATGAATAACTACAGAATATCGTATAAAACTGGTAATGTTAAAATATATAAAATTTCTTTATTGTTTGACGATTCTGGTAATTTAGATAATAGGTTAAGCAATATAAAATCACAAAACCCAACATTTAAAGAAATTAAAAGAGGTAAAATAGGTAATTTAGATTGGGTTGTTAGTATCATACCTTATGAAGAAATTAATGAAACTAAAGTTCTCATTAAAAAATTGTTAAATGAAAAATTAAACAGTTTTTAAACTTTAACCTCACCTATAAACTCAAAACTACCACATAAACGTTTATTATCGGCATAGTGATTAAATATGATGAAAACATTATTGAGCGTTTAAATCATATTCTCACATAACCAATATACTCGTGTGAAAAACATATTCTTTTATTATCCGTGTAGTGGTTTTTAAATATGTTTAAATGATTAATATCAGTGCGTAAAACTCGGTTCTTGCTGGTTGGTCTCCATAATTTAGACCTTGAACGGTATAACCCCATTCTTGGATGGGCAGTTCTAGAAAAATATCTATGGCCTTGGTCTACATGTATCTGACCAATAGCGTCAGAAAATCTAACACCAATACCCATTCCTTGATAGTCAGGCAAGACAACTGTTCTGTGTCCTCGCCAACCATTTTTTATATTTCCATTAGGTAATGTAAGCGTAGCTCCAAAAGCAACCACTTGGTCTTCCCAAACACCAATATAGCATCTGGATGCTTTATTTATATTCCCATCTAAATAGTGATGGTCTTTAAACATTCGCCAAGTATCATAGTTTGTGCGATATATTTTGATAATGATTGGTTTTCGGACAAAAAAAAACCGTTAAGCAATTCACCAGTGTCTGTGTTAAGCACCCAATCTGGTTCTATCCAATTTAAAATATCGTAATGGCATGTTGATAAAACAACGTTCTCAATGTCATTCGTCTTTATATAACGAGATAATGCTACACTGGCCGCTTTAGCCACGTTTCTATCAACAACACTAGTATATTCATCAATAACAGCGTTTGATTTAATTTTACGAGCTAAATCAGCCCTGAATTTTTCACCGTTTGATAAAACAGAATATGGTTTATACCATGAAGGTATAGAATTAAAACCTACTGAACTAAGTCTGTTGATTCCATCATCTGGAGAATCAAAATGTGATATAACAGCCTTATTTAAGCCCCAAATGGGTTTTTCTTCGATACCAAAATGTTTTAACATCGTAGTTTTACCACTACCACTACTACCAACAATAACACCTATTTTAAACTTTTCGGGTATTTTAGTTGGAAATTTCCATGGATAAAATTTAGAAGTACCGTCAAATAAACAATCAAACGATTTTTCACTTGCAGAAATAAATTCATCCTTCTCAACACTAGATGTCAAAGGAATCGATTCTCTTTCTAATTTTTCTATTAATTTTTCCATATGTCACAAAAATAGAATAAATTTGCGACAAGTAAATACAAAAAAATAGCTAGACATTCTGAAAAGATGCCTAGCCATTAATATTTTTGGCAGTATAATTACTTCTTTTTGCTTTCAGTTAAAGACTTAACAGCGGACTCTAACTTAGCGATTTTGCTTTCTAATACAGTCGTTTTATCTATCTGTTTTTTAGCTTGTTCGCTAATCCACTCTTGTTTTTTAACTGTAACGGCTTCATTAACGATATTGTCAATTAAATCAACTAATTCACTTTCTTTGATTCTTACTGTTTTTTTTGTTACTTTTGACATTTGCTTAAGGTTTTATAAAATCTTATTCTTACTAATAAATATGTTAACTTTGGTAAAAAGATACCAATAACTTAAAAATCTTTTAAGCTTGGCTAACCTCTACTATAGTAAATATTTAAACCAATTGATTTAGACTAAGTTTTTTTACCTCGGTAAAATATTCTTGAGCTTCAATAAGTGAATTAGCCATTGTGTAAGATATTGTCTCACCAATACTATTTTTAAGAGCGTACCTGTTCATTTTTAAATTTTTTACAAACATACTACTTTTTTTTAATAAATTACAAGTTAACATTTATTGTCGGCTGCATTTGAAGCTGCATACGCATCTGGTTTAACTTTAAAGTTATAACCCATACCTAATATATAACCAACGGCTTGTTGTAAAGCTTTATTAGACTCATAACTTGGGTTTGGATTTATATCAGCGTGAACCTCTAATGGAATTTCATATAAGTCCAATAAAGGAGCTATCGCATAAGCAACCTCAATTGATTTGCTAACTTCAAATACCATTCTTTCATTTACCAATTCTTTGTTCTTAGCTTTAAAATCATTGTAATAAGTTGAAGAAATCACCATACCACCACGACCAACAGTAACTCCACCGCCTAAATCTTCAAACATTCTTATAAGTATAACTGTTGCAAACTTATAAGCTCCTTTGCTAGCCTTTTGAGAGTCAGTCCCAATCGATACTTTTAAAGTGTAACCTTTCTCAAGCTCTTTGTCAAAAAGCTCGCTTAAGTAATCCACAATAGGTATTTTTATTACCTCATCATTTCTTTTCCATTTCATTTTTTTTTGTTTTTAAAATTCGTTATTAAATAAAAAACCCCAGAAATTTTCTGGGGCTTAATTTAGTTTATTAAAGTTTGCGGTAACAAACTTTTTAATTTACTGTAATTTTCAGCCCCTATGTCTTGCTCTCTTACGCCTAGTCTGTGTAACGAACCACCATTGCTTTTGTCTAAATAAGAAATTTCAGACGGTATTTCAGTAATTCGATTTCCAGTCAGGTTTAAAAAAACAAGGTTTTTAAGTTTCCCAATCTCACTAGGTAATTTTTTTATCTTGTTATCCGTCAATACCAACATCTCAAGATTTGTTAAATCACCCACAGATGGATGCAAATCAACCAAGCCAGCGCCAGTTATAATAAGCTGGTCTAACGTTTTAAATTTGCTCATATCAGGTAGTTTTGGTACTTCTCTTTTCATGATTTTTATTGTTGGTACGTTCTCGTCATACATTTCAAATAAACTTTCAGCAAACCCAAACTTTATTAGAAAATCTAAATATTTGTTTGTATCTAACCCTTTTTTGTATTCTTTTGCCATTCCCATTAATTCTTCGTAAAAGAAATTGCTCAAGCCTTCACTTTCCACTAAAACATTTTCATAAATTCCAACGTTCTGAGCGTTTCTTCTGTCCTTCAATTGACCCGTTTCAAAGTGTATTTGAAACAATTCATCCGATTCTTTTGAGAAGAATTTATTGTTTATTATGATATAAATATCTGAGTTTTTGCCGTTAGGTTTTTTATAGTTTTGAGTGTAGTTTTTAAACATTCCATTACCTTCTTTTGCAGTACACCAGTTAGCAAATTTATCAAATATAACATTTGCCGCAGTTGTCTTTGGAATAAACAATGTAAATTTCCTATCTTTTACTGGTATTTCAGCTTGGCCAGATTCAACAAATTTATTTATTGTTCTTTCTACAGCACTAGGTTCCCTTTCAATAAATGGGTCTACAGCATCAAACAATTGAGCCAATGACTTATACTGATTGATATTAGTAGGGTCGTTTATGTGTTTAAGACTATAGCTAACAGAACACAACTCTTTAAACTTCTTTTTACGCTTGTTGTCTTCAAACATAACTAGATAAGTGTTAGCTTGAGGTAAATCTTCAGTAACAAATCTAGAAGCTTGTGCAATATCCTTCTCACTACCAGCCTTTATGTATCTGGCGAAAGTGTTTAACATCCACTGCAAATACATCTTGTTTTCTGTTGGGTCAGCCATAACCATATCCGCAAAAACATTTGAAATAACACTAATCTTTTTTAGCTTTCTACCCTTTTCATTAAATTTCGTAGAATCAATAGCAATAAGTTCTCCAGTATTTGTTAAAATTGGAACCCCTTGAAACCCTAAATCTAAAAGATTTTTTAACATTAAATTAGTGGTTTCAGAACCAATGTTTTCAAAAACATCAAACTGTTCAGCCAAAAAAGTTAACCTATCTGTTACTGTTGCTTCTTTCATAACATATTTTAAACAATGATACTAAAATAATTTAAACAAGACAAGACTATGGAAGAAATCTTTTCATCAAATCTTCATCCAAATATTCCTCAATCCTACGCTTCAAAAACCAAGTCAAACTGTCAAAATTATCAGAATCTCTTTCTAAAACATCAAGAAAAACAACATTAGGATTCTCACCATCTGTTAATCTGTACTTTATCTCTTTTATGGTATCAGTTTGGTCATAATTCATAAGCTGTTGAAATATAACACTATAAATTTCCCACCTAGCTTCCTCCTCGTCACTCAATGTTTTTATGATATTAACCACATGCTGTTGGTACGCTTTATCTAGTGTAGACTTTTTACCTTTTATGGGTGATAATAACAAATTAAAATCCCTCATAAGCGTATTTTAAAATAGAATTGTTATTTAACTATAAATATCTTCAAAGTCCCAATTAACCAAACTTTTGAATAACATCTTCTATTTTTGTCTGAGTATCAACCGAATAATTTATGCTATCTAAATCACTAGCACAAAATCTGCTTATATTTGTCTGAAATTCATGCCATTTAGGTGTAAAATCACTAATCATAACTACGTGTGTACCAACTGCCCATGCCAACCAACTTAACCCAGAACTAACCCCCAAATGTGCCTTTGCGTGATAAATGTCTAATACCCTATTTTCCAAAGGTACATCACCAGTCGCATCAATAACATTTTTTAAGTTTGTTGGTTCTTTTGAAATAACCAAAACTTTAATACCTGTAGAAGTTAAATAATCAACCACCTTTTGCCAACCATCTTCTGCTTTCCATTTTTTGATATCTGAACTACCATATTCAGATAAAGTAACATAATCCCCATCTATCTTTGGATGTAAATGTTTACATAATATACTCAAATCTGGTCTTATTTCATGCCTATCCAACCCCAATATATCAGTAGCGACTATTTGTAACGGAACTTTGCTAAATTTAACTGGAGAATAATATGGGTTATCATCATCGCTGGCACCAATGTAATACTGCACATAAACATTATCAATTTGTGTATTTGGTTTTGCAAATATTATTTCTGGATATGAATCAATAAACAAATTATTATAAAAAGTGGAACAAATAACAGTACATTCATGTTTTTTCCTAAATTCTTCAACATATGGCATCCAAGCAATATTATCACCTAAAGCATACGAATCCATTTTAATAAAAACCTTTTTACCTTTTGGATTAAAATACTCATGAAATGCTGGAACACCATTCTCATCTTCGATTATGATTATCCACTCAGTAAACCATTGTTTTGTTTTTCCGATTATTGTTTGATTTGTTTCACAAAAACCAGAAGTTACCAACCCACGATTAAGTTCATAAAAACATACTTTGTATTTTTTAAGTTCATCCCCAAAAATAGTAACTCTAGGTGCGTTTCCTTCTTTTGGTAAAGTAGTAACATAACTAACCTTAAAATGATTCACTCTAAAAATTTTTTATCTTGTAATATAACCTTTCTAACTCTGGTGTAAATGTTTTCAAGTCTTCCATGCTTTCAATAATTGAATCATTTGTACTATTTTCTTCAGTTAACTTGTATTGTATTTCTTTAACTTTTAACATATTCTTTATTGAATGTTTAAGCTCTAAAATAATTTGATTATATGTAGCCCAAACTTTTCTTTTTTTAATGGATTTGGTCATAAGGTTTTCAGTAAGTTTAATCTCGTATTCATGTTCTAAATCACTCTTAAACCCACCATATTGTTCATTAAGAACTTGCCTTATTTTAACTTTTAAATCCATAACTCTAATTCATAGTCACATTTTTTGTTAATTGATAACTATTTGTAATGTTCCCAAAAACCCAATCTTTAATAACTTGTTTTGTAAACTCTTCACCCATATTGTATTTATATTTCATATATTCATACAATGATTTGGGAGAAATAACCTCACCATCAGCCTTAACCTCAATCATTGGTGTTTCGTAATACTCACCACCCTCACGAACAAATTTTTGAACCGCTTCATAATTCATGTCTAACTCTTCTTTCATCCTCTTAACCATGCTTGAATGGGCGCTTTCATTCAAATTTTGTTTTAAACGATTAAACTGTCCCTCTGTTATTATAATTTTCTTTTTCATAATAATAAATATCTATTCACAATAAAAAAGGGCTCATATGAGCCCTTGATTATAATAAGATATTGTTTATCTTATCTTCAATCTCGTTCTTTGGTTTAAAACCGCTAAACCTCTCAACAATTTCACCGTTTTTGATAAAGATTACCGTTGGAATACCCCTAATACCATATTTAACAGCGGCCTCAGAATTCTCATCAACATTAACTTTAACAATGTTGATTTTTTCGTTGTCTTTGAATTTATTAGATATTTCATCAATTACTGGGCCTAACAACCTACATGGACCGCACCATGGTGCCCAAAAATCTAATACGGTTACTTCTTTTTCGTTTAAAACACTTTCTAATGTGTTGTCTGTTACTTCTAATGCCATTTACTTAATTTTTATTTTTTGTTATAGTTATAAATATACAAAACAATTTTGTAATAATCAATGTCTGATTCAGAAATTATTTGGAAATATTTAGATAGTGAATACCCTAATGAACATTTGGTTATTTATTTGTACGTTTGTGGCAACGTAAGAAGCAATAAAAGAGCCCTTACAACTGTCATAGACGCAATAAATATAATATTTTATCCAGCGATGAGTGATGCAATAATAAAAGCAACTGTTGAAGGATTCTTGGAAAACAAAAGAAAAAGGTATCAAAAAGGTGAAATAAAGGTGAAATCAATCTATTAAATAACCTCTCCACAGTTTGGAAAAAACTCTTGAACCAATCTGACAGGCTCTTCAAACTTCTCATATTTTTCTAGAAAAAAGTATGCTGAAATATATTCACCACATTCTTCGTCACTAAAAGAAAAAACATTCCCTAAGACATCAGAAATAATAGAAATGTGTTTAATCTCTTTTTTGGATAATACACCGTCTTTTAAAGAAGCCGACATTAACCTACAATAACTTGAATGCGACATGCAATTTGTTTCTTTGTAAAGCTTCAAAGTTACTTCACAAATTAACATATAAACATGATTGTCAAATTTTTTCATGTAATTAATCGAATATTTATGAATATGAGTACTAATATAGATAAAAAGCTAATTAAAAAATTTTTAGAATCAAATTATCCAGTGTCCAGAATAAAGCACAATATGAGATTTAGACGTGCGATGATTTTAGACGATGGTAGTGTTTTCATACTTGGCGAAAATAATTCCCAATCACTAAAATATAAACTACTAGAATCACTAAAAATTGTTTTTAACTACGAAGACACAGTACTTGTACCAATATTGGATGAATTCTTGCCGTTTAAACCCTAATTACCACGACTCAATTTTCTTCAAAGTAAGTTGTGTCCAATAACGGCAATTATACCCATCAATACTACCCTCCACCTCCTGTATCTGAAGAGCAACCAAACTGTCTTCCTCACTTATTGTTTGACCACTAAAAGGTCTAGCAGAACCACCCATCAATGATTGACCATATACTGGGTCTTCAATTATAGTGTGATAAAAACCAACATGATAAACAGCATACTGCTTGGTTGAATCTCCATTTAGAATAAAATCACCGTATCCTGGAAAATTTATTGGTTTGTAAAAAGAATATGTTGTGTAATTTTTTATGATGGTTTCAATGTCAAACATAGGACCACCCCACCTTAAACTTGATGAATCTTTCCCATTCACAAAATGCCTGTAAACCTTTCTTTCTCCAGTTTCTTTGTTGTCAACATACATAACACCATCAACAACCAAAAATTTACCCCACATACTCAAACCAGTAATACTGTCAAATTGTGGTTCTTTAAATGGATATTCCTCACTAGGTAAAAGTTCTTTTTCACAAGAAACCAACCCTAACAGTAAAACTAAACTAATTAAACTGAAATATTTTTTCATACCTGTTTTTTTTGCAAAGGTATGAATTTTTTTTTAATTTATCAAATTTTTTGGATTATAAAGTGTGAACAATTACTGTAACTGTTTTAACGACCAAATTACCTTGATTATCATTGGCTAAATCGACTTCAACATCATTGTCAATTGAAATAATACCAGAACCACGTTCTGTTTCTAATTCAACGTTATCCCAATCTATCTTAAAAGTAATTGGTTGAATTTTTGTGTTGTTGTCATCTAGGTAAAATTCAATTTCAGTCTCCAATTCCTCTGGACCTTCAATACTGTATAATGATATGTCTTTTATACCCCAACTTCTTGCTTCAATTTCTATGGTATAAAATAAACGAGCTGTAATACGTGATATATCGTTGATTTCCATACCATTAAACTTTACACCACCGTATGCGTTAAATTTGATGGTTACATCTTTGTTGTATTTGTCTGATGAGCCCTCAGTTAATCTAGATTTAATCCTTTCTAGTTGACTTTCAGTAATTCTTATTCTCATATCTTTTTAACTATAAATATCTTTATTTTTTAAAAAAAAACCAGTATATTTGTTTTATGGCAAACTTTAATTTTAAAAAAGACTTACACCTATCTAAAACTGGTGAAATAGAAATCAAAACATTTCTGGAGAAAAAAGGTTTAACCTTTGTGTCGTCAAATGACGACAATAAGTATGATTTGATAATGCATAAAAATAATAAAGAAATTAGCTACGAAATAAAGACAGATTTTAAATGTGCGCCATTATTTGATACTGGAAATATTTTTGTCGAATTTGAATGCAGAAACCACCCTTCTGGAATAAGTGTCACACAGTCAGATTGGTTTGTAACATATTTTATCTACCTTAAAGAACTATGGTTCATTAAAAGTGAAAAACTAAAAACCCTTATCTCTCAAAATAACTTTCAAATATTTATAGATGCTGGTGATGTAAATAGCGAAACAAAAGGTTATTTAATTAACCGAAAAGATTTTAAACATTTTTTTAATGTCTACAAAGTATAGTAAAAAACCAAAACTTTTAATAGAACTAGTCCCAAAAACGTGCCATTATAGTAACGTTAGAACAACAGTAACAAAAAAAGATTGGGATAAAATCCGTTTTATATCATATGAACAAGCAAACAATAAATGCGAAATTTGCGGTGATACTGGAAAAAAACAAGGATATAACCATAATGTAGAATGTCACGAAATATGGGAATACGATGACGAAAATAAAATACAAAAACTGGTCGGCCTTATTTCACTATGCCCAACATGCCACCAAGTTAAACACATAGGTAGAGCAATAGCCATAGGCAAACATAAACAAGTCTACGCACAACTTATGAAAGTCAATAAATGGACCCAACAACAAGTTGAACTTCATATTCTTGAATCATTTGAAATCCACAAAGAAAGGTCAAATCATCAATGGGGTCTAGACATATCAATACTAGCTGAAGAACCTTACAATATAAAGTTAAAAAATACAACAACTAGAATTTTTGAAGTCAAAAAATTCAAGAAAAAAAGAAAACGCTCAAAACCAAAGGTTAAGAAAAAAATTAATAAAAGACCGCCAAAGAATAAACAGTAATCTTACTCTTTCTTGTACCAACTACCAACTGAAACGTTTATGATTCTAAACATTTCTTCGTCAGTCAAATTTATCACCCCATCTTCGCTGTCTTTGTACTTTTCCTTGTAATCACCTTGTATTACAATCTGGTACTTTTGATTGGTGTCAACAGTAAAACTAATAACCAACGTAAATGGATTGAATAATTTAGCAGTAGGATTCGTCACCATTTTGGTCTTGTTTTTGGTAATAATATCTTCACCCTTAGTCAAAAAAGTTTTTCCAATGTTTGCCAGTGTTTTTCCAAACATAACCATGATGCTATTACCACCAACTCTAAGTGTTGAATTTTCTATCATACTTTATTTCTTTGTTTTCGTTCATTAATCAAATCAACCAAAATCCTTTCAAATTTAATCTTGACATCAAAATCTATATCCTTAACCAATACATAACTCCTTATATCATGCAAAGATATTAAAAATCTATCGTCACCCTTGTAACTAGACAAATCAACACCTCCTTTGTACCTGCTCTGCTCAACCTCCTTAACTGGTTCAGATTTTACATCACCACCCTTTAATTGATTGAATAAATCCACTATACCAACCTCCAAACCACCAGTCTTCAATCCCTTTAACTTCATGAATATGGTCTGCCTTTCAGTTAATGTAATCTGAATCTCACGGTCATCAACCTTTACCGTGGTTTCCCTAGTTATGTCTTTGTCTAAAATAGTTGCCATTTATTTTTACTTTATGGCAAAGGTACAAAATAAAAATAACATCTCCAAATTTAATGGTGATTAATTATAGACCATTCACCATTATACTTCTCAACCAAAGCTGTTTTTGATTCCACCCAATCGCCAGAATTCATGTAAGAAATACCATCAATAACACTAATTTCTGACTTGTGAATGTGACCACATATTACACCATCATATCCGTTTTGTTTTGCGTATGAAACCATATGATTTTCAAAATCACCAACATATTTTGTCGCTTGTTTAACGCTGTCTTTTATTACTTTAGACAAAGAAAAATACTTCAAACCCCTTCGTTCACGGTACTTGTTATACCATTTGTTTAACCATAAACATAAATCATACCCAATACTACCTAATTTAGCTAACCATTTCATATCGCTTATAAAAACGTCAAATATATCACCATGTATAACCAAATATCTTTTGCCATCAACACCAATATGTTCTAAGTCTTTTTTTATAAAAACATTGCCAATATTAAAAGGAATAATTTCATTTAAAAAATCATCATGATTACCCATCACCCAAACAACTTCTGTGTCTTGCGATATCTTTAATAACTTTCTAGCACATTTCATGTGTTGTTCATTCCATGATGAACCCATATTCAGAGCCCATCCATCAACTATATCACCATTCAAAATTAATTTTTCGCACTTATTATTTTTTAAAAAATCAACAACGTCATTTGCCCTAGAATATTGAGAACCCAAATGTATGTCTGATATGATTATTGTTTTGTATTTCATGACCAATAGCCAATGTCTTTTTTAAAGTATTCTTTATTATTTTTATTGATTAAATTTTTTATGAAATAAAAGACAAAACTGTTGATTCCAACTTTTTTAAAACGTCTATCATCAAAATAAACCCTTCTTTTTAATAACTTAAATTTGCTAGGTTTTACATTTTTACTCAAAAAATAATCTTCACAGTGCATCAAATCTTCGTCAAAACCACCAATATTTTGAAAGGTATCTTTTCTAATCATCAAGAATCCACCAACAACAAAAGGTTTGTCTAATTTAGATAACAAAACAATAATATTGGTCAGGTAATATAACAACTTTACTCTTAAATTACTATCACTATCCAATAAAACCCCAACTAAATCATTGCCAGAGTTAATTGATTTAACCGCTTCAAATATAATATTTTTGTCGTTAAAATAGCAATCAGAATCCAAAAAAAGAAAAATATCACCAGAGGCTTCCATGACACCATTGTTTCTCCCAATGCTTGGTAAACCTCCTTTGATAACTCTTATAGGTAAAAAGTTTTTATATTCCTCAACAACCATCAAGGTTTTATCAGTAGAGTTTGCATCAGCAATAATTATTTCATATGAAATTGGTAATTCTTGGCGAAGTATAGAGGTTAATAAATTACCGATATATTTCTCTTCATTTTTACAAGGTATGATAATAGATAATTCCATGAATATAAATAGAAGCTCAACTAATCAATTGTGTTAAGAAATTAATATTTTTAAATATTGAACAATTTGCTTTTCAAAAATATTTATAGAGAAAACTTACACACAAATGAAATTTTTTAGAGCAAATAAATCATTATTAGTTGAAAATCAACAAATTATCCACCCAATACAACAATTGGATGAGATAGATGCTTTGGCTTCAACCATAGATGATAACATCTCAAAAGAAATAAAAATACCAAAAGACGTTCTAAATAGCTTTAAAATTAAAGATTCTCTTAATAAAGATATTTGGCAAGATGATAAACTTAACCCAAAAGTTAGAACAAATCTAGTTGATATCGCCAAAAACTTTATGAGAGATATAGAACTTCCAAAAGGTATAAAAATCAAAGATATTATTTTTACTGGTAGCTTAGCAAACTATAATTGGTCAAAGTTCTCAGATATTGACCTTCATATAGTTCTAGATTTTAAACAATTTGATGCCGACCAAAAATTAGTATATGATTTTTTCTATGCACAGAAATCAATATGGAACCAAGAACACGATATAACAGTCTTTGATTACCCAGTTGAACTCTACGTTCAAGACGTAAATCATGAACTGCTTGCCAATGCCGTTTATTCAGTTCTACGTGATAAATGGGTTAAAAAACCAAAACGTGAAAAATTTGATGTGGATAAAAAAGCAATCAAAGACGGTGCCGAAAAATATATTCACTACCTTAAAGATATTCGTCAAGATTATCAAGATAAAAAATATCAAACCGTTGTTGATAAAGTTACAAAACTTAAAAACAAAATAAAAAATATGAGAAAAGCTGGCTTGGAAAGCGGTGGTGAATATAGTTACGAAAACCTAGTGTTTAAAGTACTTAGAAGAACACCATTCATGGATATCTTAGATAGCTATAAAGCCAAATCATATGATAACCTTATGTCAGTAGTTGAAAATGTAAACGAAAATATATCTAGTAAAGAAGAACAAATAATAGCAAAATATAGAATAGGTAAAAACTCCAAAGTCCAATTTAAAAATGACCCTAAAACATATTATGTGAAAAATATATCAGCCGATAGAAAGAATTTGTTCGTAACTCTTAATAACCTACAAACATATAGCAAAAGAATAAGCAACCTAATTAAAGTAGATGAAAAAGACGTAAAACTATGAAAGACTTTATTAGAAAAAGGTTACACGAAGCTATAAAATATTTGCCATATAGCGACAAAGAAGAACTTAAAGCAGCTGGCGCATACTCAAGTCTTAATAAACCATCCTATAAACTAGACATAAATAAAATTAGGTATAGAATGGCAAAAGCAGCTAGCGTAGCTACTGAATATAAACAAAACACTGGTGATGATAAATACTTTATGCTGCCAGATGATGGAGAAGGTTTCTATCAAGTAGAATTTAGACACGATGGCCAAATAAAAACAAAACACATCAGAGCCAGCGCTGATATGCAACAACTAGACACTCCTTTTAGACCTAGCGATGTGGGTACATGTAATTCATTTCAAAATATAGCTAGATATTGCTTCGTAAAAGCTGGTAAAAGACTTCCAAATGATAAGTTTAGCGTTGGAGCAAGCCCAGCTGAAGATGCTGCCAATAAAGCACTAATAATCTTTAAATATGAAATCCTAGACTTTTATGGTGATGCTGGTTATGGTGATGAAAAGTCCGCCCAAATATCAAAAGAAAAAATGACCGACAAACAAGCGCAACATAAACTTAAAAAAGACCTAGAAACAAAATTAGGTAGAAGACTTAGAGATGATGAATGGTTCAAATACTTGGAAACTGGTGAAGAACCACAACAAAAACAAACACTCTCAATAGACCCAGAAAAAGCTGCCGAATTTGAAAAAAGACAACAAGCAGCAATGGATAGAAGAGCAGCTGCATTAGCAAGACAAAAAAAGGGGTGATTTACACCCCTTTTATTTTAAAACCCTCAAAATATATTGTCAAGCTCCTCAACCGCATTCACTTGAACAACGTTGTTATTATATTTAATCAAATAGAATTTATCACTCTCTTCAGCCAGTTCCATCTCTTTGCTAATCATAAAATCTATCAACATCTTATTTACCCTATCATTTAACTCTTTAGGTGCTTCAGCATTATATTTTCCCCTAAACTGAACATTCTTTAATACCTTCTTCTCAACATTCCTATACGTTGGAATTCCACCCTCATAACTCTCCTTTACCTGAAAACTCTCAGTTACATGAGATAATTCCAATGTATAACCGTCAACATGATATATAGCACACTGCCCCTTCTCAACCTTGTTGATATACGTACCAACACAATGATTCTGAATCATACCTTCAGCCAACATATCTTTGTTGGTAGATAATAAGTTGAACCCAGAATACTCAGCAAAAGCCTTGTAAATAGGACGTATATTCAAATCATACTCCAACTCACATTCCAAGATAATCCTAGTAATCTCCTTGGCCCATGTATCATGCTCCTCCTTTAATCTCTTTAATCCCCATTTGCAATTAACCTTCCTTCCAAGAGTCCTAGCCATTTTACACGTATCATAAAAATAAGGTGAATTAATCATCTCATCAGTCAAAAGGTCCACCCCATCCAATGACTTCATAAGCTCCTTCCAATGCTTTACCCCTTTGCCAGACTCAGATACCATTTGTTTAAATGTCTTGCTCTCAGCAATCATCATGCCCAACTTGTGATGAACCCCAAGCACTTGCCGTGTCATGTCCTTTAACTTGAATAACTCATCCTCAACAACCTTGTTGAATGTTAAACTACGTGAAACCTTGCTCTCATGAACGGTCTTGAACCAATGAAAACGATTGTAAAAATAATCATAAATCTTTGACTTTTTTATATTGCCATCATTTTCACCATAAACATAGATGTTCTCATGGTTATTGATGAAAATAGTTAGATTGCCAAATGTTAATGGCTGAAAATTCTTGTTCTGGTTAACCCAAAATTTATTTTTCACATATATAATGCTGGCATCCTTCTTCTGAGAACTATATATTTTATTGGTCGTGCTAATCCCAAAAGAAGTAGTAAAACTACACACCTCAAAATCACCATTATCAAATTCAAATAATACAAGCCGCCTAAACGAAAAATAACCCCTGCCTTTGTTGAAAAACTTCACCCTAGCCTTTAATCGGTTCTCCTTGTAAACCCTAAATAATTCATTTACCTCATTGTTGCTGGATTCATACAATACCTTATGACTTGTACAAACACTCTTCTCACCATCTGCCTTTTTCTTTACCCTCTTCTTGGGCTTGACTTCCTTGATTTCTTTGATAACCCTTGGTTCAGTTAATAACTTTGTCATGCTATATGATTTAATGTTTTACACAAAGGTATAAAAACTTTTCCAATTCTCCAAATATTTTTCCTATCTTTTTTTCTCAGAATAATACTTCATATACGCAAATAAACACTTGCTCCTTATATCATGCCACTTCTTTTCATTTATCCTTACCCCAAGTAAAATCCCCAATTTATACCCTTCATCCCACGCTTTGAACTCCTCCTCTAAGCTGGAAACAATATAATCAATCCTTCGCTTATACTTGGATACGTTCTTGTAAAAATGAACCTTTTCAGCATGAGCCAATATTGGCATCTCCCTCTCAAATATATTCCAATCCTTCCTTAACTGATGGTGTCCCAGCTCATGCAATAATATGTAAACCTTTATCTCTGTAGTATATTTGGACTCAATCATAATCTCCTTCGGCCAATTTAATGTGCCATCCGCCCAATTTATATAAGATATACTATCATGGTCAAAATTTATGGAATAACCCTCCTTGTTAGCCCAATGTGTTAAATTCTCTAAACTCTTAGTATAGTTATATCTTCCCATACCAATAAATATACGAAAATTATATCGTAAAAAATTTTTTATTCTAGTTTTTTCTATACGCTATTTATAAAGATATAAACTAAACACCTATTAATAACAATAAACAAAAAAACCTAGATAATACTAGGCTTTTTTTATTTCTTTACATTCTTTATTATTAATTCACCCAATACCTCAAGACGACCCATCTCCCTCTGAAACTCAATCTGACCCATATCCATATTAATCTTCTTATACGTCTCCATAAACTCCTTCTTCGCAGACCCCAAATCAAACTTGCCCTCACCAGCCTTCTTGTAATATGGTAACTTAACCTTGAAGTGATGCCATGTTAATAATGAATAACCACCCTTTTCCTTCGCAGTATCCGCAATCTTGCTAGCACCCTTCTCTCTCGTCTTTGCAAACTCATCAAACTTGTCAATAGACTCCCTTAATAAACCTTTTATATATTCTTTCATATTATTTATTTAATCTCTCTATTTTATTTATAACCCCATTTCCCCATATACAACCACTCGCAACATCCCAACCATAATACCAGTCAATCTTCCTTCTAGCTTCATAAATATATGGCACAATCTCAATCCCACCATAATCATTAGCAACTTTACCCCAATCTATATTTGTATATTTCTTATAACCAAAGTTAAAAGGTACACCATATTCCTTGTCAAATTCAACCAATTCATCATAACCCCTAATAATCTTAATACTAGATTCATTTATGCCAATCTTAAATACATTTTCCGATTCCCATGCTGGCATCTCACTCCTAACCCAATCAATCCATGATGACCCTATACCATACCATAAACCCCTAGGCTTAAATCCAACCTCTTGATTACCTATTGGTGTAGACCTAAAGTCTATTTTATTATCCTTAGACATTATTAACCTAGATTTGGAATACTCAGTCTTTATAAGCTCATATACATCTGAACCTACCTCCCTTAATACACTATCATATATCTTACCAATCTTCATGTTATATAAATATCCAAAAAAAATCTGGAAAAAAATTTTTTGAAAAATAGGGGGTTAAAAATTTAAACCGAAAAAATCTGGAAAAAAATTTTTTGAAAAATAGGGGTTAAAAATTTAAACCGAAAAAATCTGGAAAAAAATTTTTTGAAAAAAGGGGGTGGTTAAAAATCAATTTCAAAAATTTCCCAAAAATTTTATTTACAGCATCATGGCCCCTATATAGCATGGCAACGGGGGGGTATATAAGGGGGGTAACGGGGTAGGGGTACGTAGGGGGGTCTGTACGGGGGGGGGGTTATATTATTATCATGGTGCAAAGATAGTAAAATTATTCATAAAAACAAACATTTTTTGAAAATATTTTTTATTTGTTAAATAGGCTATTTTAAGCCGTTTTAAGCTACTTTATTTTATTTTGGTATATTGATATAGGCAAAGGGTTAAACGTGGCTATAAAGCAAAAAAACCGCCTTTTTAGGGGCGGTTTCTTTTATCGGTTTGGTTTGCCTTAGTTTAGTTCGGCAAATACAAGTTCGTGGGCTTTCGTGTTAAGGTCGTTTGCCCTTGCATATAGTATGCTTTCGATATTGCCTTCTGCGAGGTTGTGGGTAGTGTAGCGTGTAACACCTTGCAACAAGCTAAAGAGGTTTGCACCTGTATTTTGCATTTCGATTGCAACGGCTTGGTTTATGCTGTCTAAAATGTTACGCTTACGAGTGTTAAGGTCGTTGTATTCCTTAACATCATAGCCTGTTAATTCAGTCATAAACTTGTCAATATCGGCTTGTCTGATTGACTTTAAAGCGGCATTATTAAGAAGTTGCACATGGCTTTCAGTCATAGCAGCAGCCTTAACGATTTCGTTTGTAAAGTAGGCTATTTTGCTAACATTGCCCTGTGTATTTTTCATAGCAAGGTCAACATCTTTGCGCCAATTTTTCGCACCATTGGCACACCATAGGCGCAAAGAGTAAAATCCTAAAGACATTTTAGTTTTACCATCAAAGCCTGTGCGGAACTCTAAAGAGGTTTCCAACGTATCGCCTACCATAGGGGTTTCGATTTCGTATTTTTTGTAAGGCAAACGAAAGGCAATTTTTGAACCGCCATAGTATTCGTTATATGTTAGTTTGGTAAGGTCTAAGTCAATACCGCTATTCAATACGCTGTGTTCAATAGCATCTAAGAATAGCTGTAAGTTCATAGGCTCAAATTGGCTACCAACAACGCCCAAAGGTTTACCGCCTGTGTGCTTATATACACCAAAGGCTTCGGGGCTATCAAAGCCTTCAATACCGCTATGTAGCTGTATTTTTTTGGCTTGTAGCACTTGGCTTTTAAGGGTTTCAATGTGGTTTACTTGGGTTTCGATTGTTTCAAAAATGCTGTTCATAAGTTTGTTTGTTTTTTAATTGTTAACGATAGTGCAAATATCGAAATAACTTTTGAGATTTCCAAATTTTAAGTTACTTTATTTAAAAAAAGTTTTTGCACATAGTGTTGATAACTTTATTTTGTAGTTTCAATTTTTTTTATTATATTACGCACGTGTGTATGTATAAAAAAAATAAAAACCAGGTTGGAGTATACTTTCCGTTCCCTTTTGAAAAACGTAACGTCTTATTGACAAGTGCAAATATCGAAATAATTTTTGAGATTTCCAAATTTTAAATGAATTATTTTAAAAAAGTTTATCCACACTCTTTTTTGAGAGTGTGGATAACTTTGTGTGTGGTTTATTCAGCAAACATTACTTTTGCACCGCAAGTGATTTCTTTTATACCTTCTAACTTTACAGTTCTAACTATTACATCATTTTCAACACCTTGATTAGTTGCCTTACTTGGTGCAGGTTTAAATTGCTTAATAGTGGTGATTTCTTGCTCGGTAGCTTCAATACCATTAACGAAGTATTTTAGCGTTTTGGCATTGTTACAAGCGAAAAACAAATATAAGGCAGTTGTATCTTTGCGATTGCAAACGATACTACCATTAAAGCCATCGTTTACTTTCTCAAACCAATTTTCTTTTGCTTGAAAATCAGCTTCTTTGCCTTCTTTTTTTAGTCGGTTGTTTACCATGTTGGTATAGTTAGCATTAAGTAGCATATTATAGCTAACTAACTTTGTTACCTTTGCTTTGGCTAATGGGTTGTTTGTTTTAAGTTGTTTTTCTTCAACTATTGCAGTCATTTGAGCAAATGTAGCTGAACCGCCATCATTAATAAGAGTTTCGATAATTGTTTGTTTGTTCATTTTAAAAAAGTTTAATTGTTAACGATAGTGCAAATATCGGAACAATTTTTGAGATTTCCAAATTTTAAATGAATTATTTTAAAAATAGTTTATCAACATTTTTTTGTTAATAACTTTGTTTGGTTGTGTGGGAATTTATTTGTATCTTTGCAATGCTAAAAGAAATAAGTTATGAAAGCAACATTAGTAAAACATTAAAGTAATTTCTTTGGATTTAGAAAAGACAAAATGTACCACAATGGTACATTAAAAACAACCCTATCATTTGCATTGGGTAAATTCAGATTGTTATTGTATTAATAATACATAGTCAGGTGGCGGAATTGGGTCAAGCTATGGTAGTGTTGTTTCAGTTGCTCACCAATACGTTCCAATTTAGCTCTTTGCTTATCGGTGCAAGGCTTATCAAAGGACGTAATAGTATCATTTACACATACTCTGCCTAATAGTCCACCACCTAAGTAGTTTTGATAGGCTGCCATTTTTTCACCCTTAAACCCTAAAGTTGTAAGGTCAATTTCAATTCCACCACCACGTGAAGATACTTGTAAACGTAGGGTAATTGTTTGAAAGTTAATTTGTTTTGCTTTTGCCATTGTTGTTTGTTTTTGTTACTGCAAAGATAAGTAAATTAATTTGAAAATTCAAAATTTACAGCATTTAAATTATCAATTAGCTGTATTACTTTTTTGTACCTCTCTTTTTCATCTTTTGAATCTGTAAGGTCTGAAAGGTTTTTTAAGTGTTTTTGGTACTGCAAACGGCTAAGATAATCAATAGACCTTAGTTGTGTTTCAATTTGACTCATTGCTTCTTTGTTTTTGTTACTGCAAAGATAATAAAGTTTTTGGTGTTTCCAAAATTTATTTAACATTTAGTTTTTTTAACAAATAGTCTTTATTTGACTTACTTATAATAAAAACATATTGTTTACTGTTTTTATCCATTTCGGAAAAGTAATATAAAACCTCTTTATCACCATGAAACTGATTGGCAATAACCACATTAGTAGTAATGACTTCGATATAATCACCACCATTTACCAATTTCAATTCTTCGTTTATTACTAATTCTGTTTTATTGTTATTTGCTTTGGTAACAATAAAAGTAGTTGCTAATACCAATAAAATTAAAATGATTTTTTTCATAGTTGTTTGTTTTTTGTTACTGCAAAGATAATAAAGTTTTCCTAATTTCCAAACCCCAATTTGTTAAAAATTAGGGTTTAGTTTCCATTCTAATTTATATGTAGGGTTATATCTACCACCCGAACACTTACCACATGAAGCCGAATTTTTAGGTGCTTTATGCTTTTTGTGTGTTGTATTACAACCAACACATAGTGCAATATACCTTGATTGTGGTGTGTTCACTTCTGCTGAACTATAACAGCGTTCACCATTGCACCCTATCTCTATTGCTTTTCTTTTCCATACCCAATCATGCCCATGCTTTGCACCAACCAAAGCGTGTGCTATTTCATGTAGAATTGTGTCCTTTACTTTTGCTTCATCGTTTAAGGCTACGAGGTGTTGCGATAACCCTATTCTTTTGGTTCTGAATCTGCATACGCCAAACCTGCGCCTTGCGTTGTCAAATTCAAATTGCCAGCCACTTTGAATAAGCCCATGCTCCAACATAAGATTAAAGGGTTCCATTGTTGTTTTGTTTGATAAGGCAAAGATAGTAAAAGTTTTCCGAATTTCCAAATTAATTTAAAAAAAAAATTTTTTTGGAAATGTTATTTTTTATTTCTACCTTTGCAGTAAATAATTCAAATATGATAGACGCATTATTAAGTATGTTTAGTAAGAAACAACAAAGTAATTCAGATATTACCCCAAAACCTGTTACCAACGTTACTTATCCATTCGAGGGTTATAAAAATCTATCTTTGGGTGAACGCTACAAAGTAATAGAGCAAGGTATGTTGGAAAATAAAGTCTTTATGAGAAAATAAAGTTGAAGATAAATTTGGAAATTAAATAAATTTGTCTATCTTTGCACTGTTAAACAAAACAAACGTTCTATGACAAATTTTGAAAAAGCTGTCGCCCAAGCTAAAGAGGGTAAACTGCAAACACCAAGTGTTAGCTATGGTAGCAAACAAATTGATTACTTTGGCTATCAACTGGCAACTCATCACTTCAACCTTAAACTCATGGCAAAAGGCATGGCATTTAAACGTGTAAGGTTAAAAGACCTGAAAGATTACTATGGTCTGAAAGGTAGAACAGCTGCTGATTGTTTGCCACAATTTGAAAAGATTATGGCAGACTACAAAGCAAGTCTGTAAAAATGAAGGGGCTACCAATTAGGTAGCCCTTTTTCATTTCCTTTTACTATCAGCCACAGCCCAATTCCAACGCTCTCTTAATTCATTATCCATATCACCAGAGTATATTTTAATTATCTCTTCACTGGTGAACCTTTCTGGACATCTTTTAAGATACCAATGCGACTTCGCATTTGGTGTAAAGTCTGTTGGATAAAATGCAAAGTCCATAAGCACAATCCAATCTAAAAAGTCTGTTGTATTCATTATCGTTGTATTTTAGACATCATTACAATTTTTCCTTTGCAGTACTCTTTCATTTCTTTCTTGGTGTGAAAGCAGATAGGGTTCTCAAACCAAGCCACCCATTTCAGTTGTTTCTTTCTCTTTGTCGCCATATGTACGCAATTGTGTATAGTTAGGTTAAGACTGCTCTATCTAAGAGTATTTGATAAGCTAATTTGAACTCGTGTGCTCTGTTAAGACGCAAATTAAATTCTATTGCTATCAGCCTTAATTGTTTGATGACTAATGATACTGGCATAGTTTTTTTGTTTTTGATTATGGAAACAAAGATAAGGAGAATCTTTCAATTCTCCAAATCTTTGATAAATTATTTATGAGGTAAAATATGGATTAACTTTATCCACAGCTTCACTTTCAAGTCTTGCTTTAACGTAAGATGTCGCAACAACATCATTAGGGTCATATACATACGCTCCATTGCTTGAAGCAACCCCAAATTGCCCATTAGATAACCCCCAAAAGTAATACCTTACATTTTCATCAATGGTATCTAATTGGTTTAAAGCATTGGCACATACTTCGTTTAATTCGGAGAATAATCTAACATTACCCGTAACGCTAGATAAGATAGCCAATTTCATATTGCCATTGGCAAATTCTTTTGCTTCAGTTGTTCGTCCTACTTTGTTTAAAGCTTCAACCAAATATGGTTTGTAGGCTCCCGCTTGTGGTCTTGAGAATGGATTGTTCATATTTTTAATTGTTTAGACTGCAAATATAGATAAACTATTTTAAATTATCAAATTTATTTTACAATTTTTATAAATTCACTAATTTTTCTCTTGTAATAAATTCATTATTTCTCTTGTTAGAGAGCCTGCCGTTCTGAAACCATCATTACTCCACAATATAATTAGATATTCTATTTCTGAATATAATTTTTTTTCTTCTTCTGTTAATTTTTCAAATTCCATAATTTATTTTTTTATAAGGTAAAACAAAAAAAAAATACATACTTATAACAACAAATATAAGAAATAAATTTTGATTCACCTAATTTTTATATCTATTTGTTTACTGCAAAGATAATAATTAAATCTGAATTACCAAATGTTTTACTTAATTCTTTCAATATATTTTCCATGCATAAAAATATCACCCAACCCAACTTCATCAGTAGGTAAAACAACCGCCAAACAATAATTAAGAATTTCCTCTCTATGCTCTTTGGCAATATCATCTTGTTCACCCTTTAATCGGTAAACAAATTCTCTCGGCTCACCTTCTTCCACATCATTTTCAAATGCGTGTAGTAGTTTTGTGTTTAAATCATAAAACACATCAAATGTATTGTCATTGGTAGTATTGTCTGCCAACTCAACTTCTTCTAAAAATAAATCTAAACTCATCTTAATTTATTTAAGTGTTATACAATTATTTATTCTCAACTTCAATTATGTATATGCCTTGTTCATCCCATTCCTCTTTGGTAAAAGGTTCGTCAGAATGTTGGTTTAAAAACTCAACCGCTTGTTCATCCGTTTCAAAATAAATTACTTCATTATCCTCATTAAGGACATATTCGTAATCATTCAATGATATACCCTCTTGGTGTCTTGCTATTACTTTCATCTTAATTTATTTAAGTGTTATACTATTTTTACTGCAAACATATTCAATCAAATGTTTCTTTACTTCTTCATCCACAACAAAGTTATCAAACGCTTTTTGGCTGAAACGTGCCATATCTTTAAGGTGTTTCTTAATTCCACTAAAAGCAGTAAAACTCTCACTTACCATTCCACCCTCGTGTGTTGTTCTGTTCACTGGTGAAACACTTAAATAAATTCCTCTACTTTCGTTTGTACTTGTAAAGTAATTCATTCCACCCTTTGTGTAATATAATTCCACTTTCAAGTGTGTTGCGTTACCCGAAGCAACCTCTATGTATTCTTTATTTCTCATTGTTTGTTTGTTTAATGCAAAGATAATAAACTTTTTGGTATTTCCAAATTTATCCTTCAATTAGTTTTAAATCTGCACAGTAAACTTCAATGTATTCTATTGCATCTGATACACCTAATACTGAATAGCTAAAATCTTCGTTCTCGATAACTATTTTTTCAACAAAGACAATAAATTCACGTTCATTACCTTTGAATATAGTTTTTTCTTCTAAATTGTTATAGATTTCGTACATAATTTTGTTTTAATTGTTTCTGCAAAGATAATAAATTAATTTGAATTTCCAAATACTCTTTCAACTTCTGTATCTTGAAAAATTAAACACACTCCTTCTCTCTTTGCAACTAATTTTGGTAGGTTATGTGAATATCGGTCAGGTTGTGAAAATCTTTTGCGTAAGAACATAGCAATACTTTCCATTTCAGAACAATTTACTTGTCCTATTATTAATTCTAACCACCCACCATACGCTTTGCCAGCGTCATAAGGTTTTGCTTTTATGTTGGTATCTTCACTAAACGCTTCGTGTAGTTTATTTAAAAGGTTTTCTCGTGTCATTGTTATACGTTTTTGTTACTGCAAAGATAATAAACTTTTTGGTATTTCCAAATTTTTATTTAATTTAATTTTTACAAACTTTGACATAACCAAAAGGTTTAGTATAAGTTATTGTATAAGCATACTTTGTCCAATGAGCTATCCAAAGCTGTAATATGTAAAGTTCTTCCGCCTTATTCATATAAATTTGTTTTTGTTAGGTCAAAGATAATAAAACTTTTTGGCATTTCCAAATTTTTCTTCAAAAAAAAAAAGGTGCATTTCTGCACCCCTTTCATCATCAAACAAACAAACAAATTTATTTAACTTTCAGCAACAAGTAATGTTTTATATTCTTGCTCTGTTAAGTGTCTTGCTGACTTTAACTCTGTATATTTTCCTTTTGGTTTAATCAGTATGCAATCACCTTGTCGGATAATCTTTTCAATGTTTCCTTTTGGTACATTGGTTTGTATCGTCCAAGCAATACATTGTAAGGCATTAATTTTGCTAACTTCAAAGTTCCAACTATTTTCGTTATTGGTGTTATACACACTTCTTGGTTCAACCCAAATAAGGTATTCTCTATCTGTTGAGGTATCTTTGCATTTCACATAGTATGAATTTTGCATTTTTTGCCAACTTTCCAACCCTTTATTAAACACTTCACCCGATACTTCGTAAAATTCGTATGTATCATTAAATTTGTGTTCAACAACTTCACCATTCTCTGTTACCCAAATAGTTGTTTTAGACAGCGTTTTTTTGCTAATTAGTTTAGGGTTTACTTCACTAACCAACCTTTCCAACCCCAATATAATGATACCAACTCGCCTTTGTTCAAGGTTCGGCAAACTCGCAATATCTTTAAAAGATAAAGGTTTAATGTCTGCCCAAATGTCAGCAAGTTCTTCAAATGGGCAAGTTTCGTGTTTCAGTTTAAGTAAACCGCACCCTAAATCGTAAGGGAATTTTGTGTTGTTGATTACTATTTGCATATTGTTTATTGTTTAGTGGAACAAAGATAAGAAAAAGGTTTGGTATTACCAAATTTATTATGGTTTTTTTATTCACTTTCTGTATAAACGTAATACTCTCTTGATACACTCAAAGTCAGTTCGTTACCTTCAAGTGTTAGTTCTTCATTATCTTCGTTTGTTGTATATGTTATCCAATCACTCGCTTCACCTTGTGCATTTTCGGGTTCAAAATCATAAGCTACTTTATTTATTTTTTCTTCCAATTCAGCAACCAATTTTTCTTGACTATCAGTTACAATAAAATCTTTTTTGTAGTTTATTGTAAAGCCATCACCACCACCATTGATATTATCCACAAATTCACTCACAAAGGCAGTTTCTTCATCAGTCAATGTAACAATGGCTTGTCCTGTAAAATGTTCACTCCATTCGCTTTGTGCGTTCTTTGAGTAGTAAAAATCATCTTCATCTTCATTTAAAGTAATTTCAACAGTTCCACTTTCACCCATATAGTGTCCATCTGAATTTACATAAAAATCAACTCGGTTATACACTACTCGGTCAAAATAATTAACCAATTCTTGATTTTCAACCAACTCACCCTCTTTGTCAAAAATCTCAATATCGGTTTCATTCATACTATCACCACCACAACTAAAATTAAAATTAACGTGGTCAATGTTTAACTCTTTCCAAAGGTTTACGATTTCTTTTTCCATTTTTTTTTGTTTTTATTTGTTTACTGCAAAGATAAGTATTATTTTTTAATCTACCAAATTTATTGACGAATTTTCTCTAAAAATTCTTTTGCCGTTTGTTCAGCTTCGGGATTGTCAATATCTTTTACACCATTGTTAAACCAGGGCTGAACTTCAATGTGCTTCAAATAATCTTGTGGTGTTGGAACAAATTTCATTTTAAAATCTTCTGCAATATGTAGCATAGCAATATCAACAGTATCTACACTTTTGCCATCGGAATTTACAATGTTATAGCCAAATATCTTTGGAATAATCGTATAAGCAAACCAAGTGTTATGTGTTAATACCCTTGCTGAATTATTGTTCATTGTAGCTTTTGGGCTATCAATTAATTCGTGAATTGGTAAATAATCTTCTACCTTGCCACCCCAACGCTTAACTGAACTTTTTGAATGAATTAAAGGATTTGCCATAACTGTTTGTTTTATTTGTTATTGATTATGGTGCAAAGATAAACAATTATTTTGAATTTCCAAATTTTATTTAATGTTTTACAAATTTATTTTCATCAACATAAAACGAGAACATATTCATATACGTTGCTGATATTGAATTTTTAACATATACTTGAATGTTAATTTTTCTCTGTGGCATAAATGTTTTTAATGTCCTTGCAAGTTGTTTTAAATTAAACTCCATATTGCTGGGTAACATTTCTATATCATAAGATAAACTAATTTGTTTTAACCCTTCATCATCAACTAAAACATTACCCTCACTATCTCTTACTTCGATTGATATTTTATATTTTTCAATCTTATTTTCCATAGCTTTTACATAAGCATTTCTACCCTTTTGTGTTGATAAATCGTGTATCATATTTTGTTTATTTACTGCAAAGATAATAAAAAAATTTGAACTACCAAATTTTATTTAGAATTTTTCAATACCTCACCAATAGCTGTATGCAAATTTTTTAATTGCTCTCTTGTCATCAAAGGTATCATAATTCTATTAAAATTCAAATCTCTTCGTTCTGAACGACTATCTTCATCAGGGTAAAAGTTATTATCTTCTATGCTAACATAACCAATATCACCCGTTAAACCAATAGACATGATATGTCCATTTGCATAGGTTTGTCTTTGAGCAAGTTTTTGTGTTTTTGCCATTTTAAATTACTTTATTTAAAGTTACAAGAAAATGGGTTGAGAATATCCCAACCCATTTTTGTTAATAAATCAATCCCAAACCCTTGACACACTTTGAGAGAATGGATTGTACTCTACTTGCCTACCCATTACCCAATTACCTTGTTCAACTTGCAGTCCTTTGTGTTCGGCAAATTTGCCATTAGGTTCTTCGTGTTTTAACACGCTATCTGCTTTCACAGATATTTCTGCAAAATCTGTTAATGTTGCTTCTGTTGAGAAGTTACCATACAAGGTGTGTTGGTTTGCACCCTCACCTTTTAAGATTGTTTGTTTTGTTTTTCTACGTTTTGCCATATTGATTAGTTTTATTTGATTGCAAAGATAGTAAATAAAATGATAAAAGCAAATAAAAACGGAAAAAAAATTTTTTTTTAAGAAAGTAAGATAAAAGTTTGGAAATTCAAAATAATTGTTTATCTTTGCACCAATCAAACAATCAAATACATGTCACAATCAACTCAACGTCCGCTATACGAAATAGCAAGAGAAATCAGGAAAGACTGGAAAGCAACATCCAAAAACGGTATCTACTTTGGTGCTGCGCCCTACTTGGATGCAATGGAAAGCCTGACAGATAAAAACAGCAAGTACGGCTACGATTCAGCTAGTAGCATTGTTAACTACTTCTTGGCGAATGCGTCAACCTACAGAGGTGACACAGCCAAACGTATCAAAGCTGAACTGAAGGCTATCATTAAATAAAGTAGGCTAAATAAAGGCCCCAGAGAATCTCTGGGGTTTTTTTTTTCAAAGCTTTTAGATGGTTTTGTTTACAGTAAGATATTTACAGTAAACAAAATTATTTAAAATGAAAAACAACTACTTCTTCGGATGGGAAAACATCAAATGGTTTATCAGAGAAATTGGTAAAATCTATTCAGCTCAAGACTCATTCTTCTCTAAAAAAAGAATAGAATCTGGTGTAGCTTTCATCATTGCCCAATGGGGTATGATTTATTTCTTCCTTACACATCTTCCAACCCTAACAATGGGTGAATTCCTTTTATGGGCTGCTGCTGAATTCGCTGTTTCAGGTTATATCATAAACCAAATTCAAAAGGAAAAGATTACTTCAAAACCTGAAGAATCAGAACAAAATCCACAACAACTTAACGATTAACTCAGCTCGGCTGTGGTCGTGTACACAAATGTGTTCACATTACAAAAGGCAAATGCCCAGACCGCAATATAGCAATCTGGGCACCGCTTTGTTTACATAATGAGTGTGAGCTCCGTTGATTACAAGGTTGCTCATTTCCTTGCAACCAACGGCACTCATTTTTGGCTCAATGGGATGCCTTCCCACCGACTTACGCCTCTTGGCAGAGAACCGATTGGTTGAGATAGCGTGGAATCACTGCTACGGTACACAGAGGTTCTCGTCAGAGAGTTACGCATGGAAGTTGCCATCCCTAACCAAATGCACAAGTCAATGGCTAAAAACGGAACGGCATCGCTGGGGAACATAAGTTCCCCTACAAACAGAGGCTGTATCTTGAACGGAGATTAACATGAGAGAGGTGTATTAAACCGACCTACTCAAACCAATATTTTAAAGAACTTCTATTAACTTCGATAGTACAAAGGTACGAAAACTTTTTGAAACTACCAAATCTTTTTGAAACTTTTTTTTACCTCATAGAGAGTGGCTACTCCCTCGCATATCATTGGGCATTATTGCTATCGCCAGTGAATCTCTATAAAGTAATTAAATCATACCGATAAAGTCTGCTCACGGAATATCGGCAAGTCGTGGCACTTTATGATTTAATGTTTCTCTCTCAATGAACGTACTGCAAAGGTAGTAAAACTTTTTGAAACCACCAAATATATTTCTTACAATTTGTAAGATTTTTTTATCTGACTTAATTCAAAATCATCAGAAGCATATAAACTAATTTGTTCTACTTTATTTGTAACTGGATGAAATCTATGTCTGAATGAATGAATCACCTTATTACCTTGTTTAAAGCTTCCCATATACTGCCAAGCTTCACCTTCATATAAAGCAACGTCTGGCTGTTCCAGACCTTCATTTAATGGATGACTGGCCAACCAGTTCCACATATAATCCCATTCAGGACTACCTATTTCTATAATAACAAATTCCATGCTACAAATGTAACATGGAATCTATCAAAAGTCAAGCTAAACTCAACCAAGATTATCAGGTTGACACTGCATTATCATTACGGAATAAACCTTACCGCTATCTGTGGTTATCCACATACTACCGCAATTTTCTTCCGTAGATACTACCTCACCATCTACCTCACCCTTTACATAGGCTGCAATTTCTGCATTAATTGTTTCTTCTTTGCTCATTTTATATAAATTTATTTAATCTTCTTCAATTACTTCCAACCCTTCGCTTTCCCCTGCAATATCAATTGCCAACCAAATTTGTTCCATTGTTGCATCATTTTCCAAAGCATCTTTTAAAATACTCTGCGCAGTTTCATCATCACATTTGAATTTGCCTTTTACATCGTCAACGTGCCATAAGTTATCCACAAAGTAACCATTATCCCTTAGCAACTGCTTTGCTTTTTCGATTTCTTTTTGTTGTTCTATTGTCATATTATTTGATTTTGATACTGCAAAGATAAACAATTATTTTGGAATATCCAAATATAAATGGTCAAAACCTTTAATTTTATTTGTTGGACTTCCGTTTCTACGCCACATACCTGATATATAACCCTCATTCAAAGTAAGCTTTCCCATATAAGGACACTTCACCAACCCAACAATAATGTTGTCCAAAGGCAACCAACGAAGGTCTTTTACTTCATGATTCCCAATAGTATGGGTTATAGTATTAAGATATTCTTGTTTCATATTTAATTTTTGACAAAGATAACACAATTTTTTCGTTTTTCCAAAAACCAACGAAAGTTTTTTACTTTTTTATACATATTTATAATAAACAAAAGATATGACTGAGGAACAAAAAGCAAAAAAGAAAATCACCGATAAAGCTTATCGAGATAGAAATAAAGCTAAAATTAAAGAACGTGATAAACTTTATTATGAAAATAATAAAGAAAAAATCAAATTAGCGAATAAAGAATACGCTGAAAAAAACAAAGAAACAAAAAAAGCATACAAAGAAAAATGGGTTAGTGAAAATAAAGACCGAATTAAGAAATACTATGAAGATAATAAAACTGAATTAAAAAGTAAACGTAAAACTTACATAGAAAGAAATAGAGATAAAATTCGTGAATATGATAGAAATTACCGTAAACGTAAAATGGTTGAAGACCCATTGTATAGGTTAAAAGCCCATCTGAGAATTTTAATAAATAAATCATTAAGAGCCAAACAATACGTTAAAAACTCAAAAACTATTGAAATTTTAGGTTGTTCGTATGAAGAGTTTAAACAACACATTGAATCATTATGGCAACCATGGATGAATTGGGGTAATAAAGGTTTATACAATGGCCAACCAAATTATGGTTGGGATATTGACCATATTACTCCATTATCAACTGGTATGACAAAAGAAGAATTAATAAAGTTAAATCATTATACTAACTTACAACCATTATGTAGTTATATTAATAGGGATGTAAAAAGAGATAATATTTGATTCCTGTGGCTGTATGTGTTATAGTATTAAGATATTCTTGTTTCATAATGCAAAGATAAAAAAACGGTTTGAGTAATTTGTTTTAATTCCATACTGCAAAGATAAGAAAGTTTTTATATTTTCCAAATTTAACTTAATTAATTATGCTTATTACATCAATATAACCATCTTCCATTTTAGTTGGGTCAACTATGTGGAAAGCAAAATAATCTCCTTCGTCAACCAATAATAGGTATTTTCCGTTATCTAAAGTAAGTTTTTCCCATTCCCAGCAATCAAAATACTTTGAGAACGCTTTGGGTGTATCATACATAAACCAACCATCACAAAAATCATCATCGATGAAATCATGGTTACAAATGGCAATTTCAATATCCCCATTTTTCTCAATATCCCACTCCCAACCGTAATCGTCAAAAGCACATATTTCGGTGTCTTGGTTTTCTTTAAAAAACTTTTTAATGAAGTTGGTTAGTTTTTTATTTTTAGTGCAGGTTTTCAACAATGCTATTTCTACTTGTTCATTTGTAGTATCAAGTGGCAAGTCGAGTAAATACAATTCTTTTTTCATAATATTATTTTTTTAATGCAAAGGTTCTAAACATTTTTCTATTTTCCAACCCTAACGTAACTTATAAAACTATCAGTTAATGTATCTAATTCTTGGTTATTTACGCCATCCATAAAATCAGGTAATTCATAAATCATTATATCACCTAAACTGCCATCTACTTCCTCTTTAGCCAAAAATTTACCTATTTCAGCTGTACCCTCAAACTTCATATTTTCAATAAGCTCACAAACTTTTCTTGAATTATGGTAATCAACAGGCACTATAACAACAAATATTTTTTCCATGTTCTTTTGTTTTTGTTTATGCAAAGATAAGAAAAAGAAATGACACTACCAAATAGTAGCGTCACTTTTTTTATTCCGCAAAATTTGGTTTAATTTCTGTAAACCCTTGTGGTTTTTTGCTTTCAACACTTATTACATCTCTAGCCCAAGTACCAACATAATTGTTCGAACCCCTAAAGTCACCACCGCCCCTGCCGTTTAAAAAAATCGCCTCCACTTCGTTCTTTTTTACTTTTCTTAGATATTTATTATTATAATGCAAATATAAGATTAAATTATGAACTAAACAAATTTATTTATGAAAACCGATAGAAAAATTATTCAACAACGATATAGAGAAAAAAATCGTGAAATACTTAGAGAAAAAAATAGACTATATAAAGAAAAAAATGCTGAGTCAATTAAACTAAAAAATAAACTCTATAAAGAACAACATAGTGAAACAATATCTGAATATAATCATAAAACAAAAGACCAAAAAAAACTAACAGATAAATTGTACCGTGAAAAAAATGCTGAATCAATTAAACAGAAAAAAAGAGAGTATTACGAAGCTAATAAAACTAAAATTAGAGAATATAATCGAAACTATAAAATTAATCGTATGAAAGACGACCCTTTATTTTTTCTTAAACGAAAAATTCATAATATTATTTATAAAGCTATAAAACATAATTATACCAAAAATAAATCAACATTACAAATACTCGGATGTTCTTATGAAGAATTTAAACAGCATCTCGAAAGTCAGTTTGAATCGTGGATGAATTGGGAAAATTATGGCTTATATAAAAAAGGAGAATTAAATTATGGTTGGGATATTGACCATATAATCCCAACCAGTTCTGCTAAAACAGAAGATAAATTAATTCAATTAAACCATTATACTAATTTAAAACCACTTTGTTCTTATACTAATAGATATATAAAAAAGGATAACCTTATATAAGGTTATCCAATTTATTAGTCTTCATTAAAATTAGGTTTTATTTCTTTGTAACCATTAGGTTTCTTTGAACTAACAGAAATTAAATCTCTTGCCCATGTACCGACAAATTCAGCACCATTTTTAGAAGTATAATCTCCACCCCCCCTTAAATTTCCTTCGCAGGTAAGCAAAGGTAGAGGGTGTATCTTTGTTCCTTTCCAAGTCGCTATTTCGGGTACGTTAAACTTATCAACAAATTCTTTTTTGCTGTGGTTTACAATATAACGTGTTTCAGTTACACTTACCCTTTCTGTTGGGTTGGCTTTTTCAGTATCCTTGCAACGCTTATACAAATTTGTTTTTCTGCCTTTGCACTCATCGGCATAATCACCAGCCCATACAACCCTTTGAGGGTTATTTTTAATAAGACTTTCAAAAGAACTTACAAAATGATTTCCAATATAGGAATGTTCCATAAGTTTAAGCCCATTATCGTATTCGTGTGAATACATCCAAGACTTAACACTTTTTTTGTTTTCTGCAAGTAAAATTGGTTTAAAATACTGACCCATAATGTTAATGTTTTTAGTTAATAAAATATTTACAATGCAAAGATAAACAATTATTTTGAATTTCCAAACTTTTTTTAAAAAATATTTTGCAGCTTTACTTTTGATTCAATCCACTTCAAAATGGTATCAGCATAATAAGAAGTAGTCAAATCAGTTAAAAAGAAATACATCTTACGATACGCTTCACTATCATCAGCAGTTATCGTACCCCTCGTAAATTCTTTTGCATTGCTTTGGTTACTCGATTTGCGATACCCTGTTGAAGTATCCCAATCTTTCCCAATGATAGCAATTACCTTTCCAGTAATTTCAACGGTGATTACACCGCCCCTACATTGTTCTCCAATTTTAAAAGTCTTTTTTGCCATAATTTTATTTTTTATTGATTAATAATAATGCAAAGATAAGAATAATTTTCAACTTTCCAAAAATTTGTGATATTTATTTTAAAATAGGTGAGTATGCAAAAAAAATGTCAAAAATGTAGTGAATTAAAAGATATTAATTCATTTAGTAAACAATCAACAAATAAAGATGGTTATAAAAGCACATGCAAAATTTGTGTTGCTGAATATGGTAAAAAATATAGATTAAATAATATTGAAAAAGAAAAAGATAGAAGTAATTCTTATTATAAAAACAATAAAGATAAACGCTCCGATTATTTTAATTCAAAAAAAGAAGAAAAAAAAGAATACGCAAAAAAATATCGTAAAGAGAATAAAGTAAAAATTAGCGAACAACGCAAAAAAAAATATCTAGAAAATAAAGAAATTATTAGCAAAAAAAATTATGAATACCATAAACGAAAAATGGAAACCGACCCTTTATTTAAATTAAAAAAACAACTCAAAGGTTTAATCAGGGATAGTTTAAGAAATCAAAATTTAAAAAAATCAGATAAAACAATAGATATATTGGGCTGCACTATACAAGAATTTAAACAACATATTGAATCACAATTTGAGTCATGGATGACTTGGGAAAATAAAGGGTTATATAATGGTGAATTAAACTATGGGTGGGATATCGACCATATCATTCCAACTTCTAGCGGTTCAACTTATGAAGAAATTATTAAACTTAACCATTACAGCAATTTACAACCTTTATGTGGTTATATTAATAGGCATGTAAAAAGAAATAATTAACTTGACAATACTCGCCAATTTTCCATGTTTTAGTTACTTTTGCCATTTGTTTAATTATTTTGTTACCGCAAATATAAAAAAAAGGTTTGGAATTACCAAACCTTTTCTGACTTTTTTTATTCAGCTATTTCTTTATTTTTCAATAACCTATCAATTTCAATAATCCTCTCATATTGCTCATCAGCCAATGCAAGTTCTTTTAATTTATTTAAAACAACAACTGGATATTCAGCAACAAGGTATTGTTCCTCATGAGCAATTTCAACAAGACTTTCGGCAAATTCGCCTAATTCCTCATCTAATTCATCGCATAAGTAATTCTCCAAATAATACTCTAGGTCACCATTTATATCCATTGCCATTCGCAGAGCCTCTTTGCTACCACCATTAGGTATATAAATATAAGTTATTACCCCATTTTCTATATGGTATTCACCAACATTATACCCAAAATCCTCATCAGCATATTGAATACAGAATTTAGCATTTGGGTATTTTATAGACAACAACTGTATTGCCATTTGAGAGGTACTCCACGCTGTACAGAATACAATCTCATTGTCGCAAATACTTTGGTCATAAGCATTCCATTTAGTACCCCAATTTTGAATACTCCAGTCATACCAATTATCAGCACCAAACTTGTCTTGGTATTCAGCAGATATTTCTTTTGTTATTCCCCTGCTAACGCCAAAATTCTTTTCTAAGTCAGTCAATTCATTTTTGGCAATCCTTTCCTCTTGCTTATCATAATCCTCTTGGCTTATAATACTAGTAGGACTGGTAATTGACCTTAATTCATTTGGCATTGGTGCGAATGTATTAAAGTCAATAAATTGGTCATCTTGACTTCCTTTGATTTCCGATAATACTTTCGCTACTTCCGTTTCTTCACCAATAATGGTTAATCTGTTTGTTACGTGATTAGGCATATACTTTATCTTTTGTTTACTGCAAAGATAAAAAAAAGGTTTGGTAATTCCAAATTATTCTTCAAAAAAATCTTCTATGGGCACTTTACATTCTTCAAAAGCCATATAACCCATTACACCTACAGCATTCCATAAGTTCTCATCAGAATCCAAATAAGAATAATAATCCTCTTCAATGAATTCAGTTTCCAACATACTATTAACAAATTCACCATTTATCATCCACCTATCTTTCATGAAGATTCGTATGTCTTCAATAGTACCTGTAAGTACTTTACTTCCATTGTCGTCCAAGTCTATCAACTGATAAACTGTAACTCCGTTTCGCATCTTTTCCATCTTCATTTTTATTTTAATTTATTTAAAACCCTACATCCACCCCTCTTTAACTTTGACTGGTTTACCATTACTTAAACTCCAAACTTCGTAGTACTCACCCCATTCACCTCTACGGCTTCTTGATACATAAACCATTTCATCATGACTTGCATTAAGCATAGCTTTCATTGCACTTATTAGTTTATCATAAGTAGGATATACATTGGTAATCTCCCTGCTTTTACGGAATCCATTACGATAATCTCGTATGCTTTCGTCTGTGGCAAAACTTGCCTGTGGTTTAAATTTTGGCATATGTCTTTAATTTTATGTTGCAAAGATAGTAAATTATTTCTTTTCTTGCAAAATTATTTTTTTCAAATGTTCAACATAATTTGGAGCTTCCGCATAACTCGCATGAAGGTATTGAAAATAATCAGCTTCCGTTTTTATGTCAGATAGATATTGCGCTTGATAAAAAGCATAATCAACAACACTCTCTTTCCAATTATCATAATAAGCGTGTCCATTCTCCTCACCCTTATTGGTAGTTGGTCGTCTTGTGGCAACCTTCATTCCAAATAAATTATGATTGGTTTTAAAGATTTCACTCTTAAAATTACCACTCTCCAACCTCGCTTGTGCATACACAATATGTGGGAACTTTATGTTCAATTCCAATATATATGCTTTCAATTTTTGTGCGCTAAATTCATTGAGCTTATTGGATTCGCTTAAAATGATTGCTTTTGTTTCCTCACTTATGTACTTCACTTGATTTACCCTGTAAACAAGCAAACAAACAATAATTCCACTCGTAACAAACGCTAACCCAATTATCAATAGCATAGCTTTCTTTGTTACATTCTCGTAAACCAAATTTTCTTTGTTGTAAAAATAAATCATACTATTTTGTTTAGATTGCAAATATAAGAATAATTTTTCAACCAACCAAATTTATTTCGAATTATTTTGCTTCCTCTTATGATAATCAGTCAGTATCCTTTTGTATTTGACTAAATAATCTTCGTATAGCCCAACGTTAACTTCTTTTAATTTGTTTAAAGATTCTGGTGCTCTAGTATTACTAGGTTCCTTGATGCCCATACGTATGGCTCGAATTCCAGCTTCAATATTTTTTATGTACAATTCCTCCGCTGTCATCCCTTACACCTCAATTAATTTACAATAATCCAAAAGGTCTTCAATTGCTATTCTGCCATGTCTTGCAGAACTATAATAGCCCTGCCTTTTATAACCTTCTACCCATTGCGTAGCAGCGGCAATAGCTGCTTTTCTGCTTGTATACGTATTACTAAAGTGAATAGAAAATCCATCAGGTGACAATACATCGTACTTTTTCTTAGCCATGTTATTTAAATTTAATTGATTAAAACTGCAAAGTTAGTAAATTATTTGATTCTACCAAATTTATTCTTCATCTTCATTCCACTCATCATCTTCATCTTTACCAATGTATTCAACATAGAACGCAACATACTCACCACTTTCATCCTTACAACCATATACATTATATGAACCATCTCCAAACCCTGAACTAGATACAGCACCACCACTCAATACACCCCAACTTTCTTTTGCTAATGTCAAATCACATACAGCACGATACCAACTATCACCCTCGTTTACATCGTAATCATCACCAAAATCATGCTTTGGCAAATCCTTTGCAACTTCATCATTACGATAAAAATCCCTATCAAAGAACCCAAACTGCCCACTATCAACACCACCATTAAAATTAAGTAGTTTAAAACCACCACTTAGTTTAGCGTTGACATGGTTTACCTTTAATACAGCAATACGTTCACCCCAACCACCCTCGTTACTTGTTTCAACTTCGGCTTCCCATTCGCCATTCTTTACGTTTTCAACAATCCCTTGACACCATGTAGGTATTTCATAACATGGGTCGGAACAAACCATAACTCCTGAAGTAATATTAAATTTTTTCATATTTTAGTGTTTTTGTTTGTGTAAAATTAACTTAATTTTTTAAAAAAACAAATTATTCATCATCTTTTTTTTCCAAAATGTTGATTAGTGTGTCTTCATAGTAGCATAACGCTTCTTCTGCTTGAGGATGGTTTTTATCAATAGCATTCGCTAAGTCAACCATTTTATCACCCCAAATCTCTAAATGTAAAGCAAACAATGCTAATAGCTTAAATCTTTTTTCAACTGATGTATTCATTTTTTTTTAATTACTTGGTTAATGATACTGCAAAGATAGTAAATTATTTCTAACCACCAAATATTTCAGCAAGTTTTTTTTGCCTTTCCAAATCTTCCTTTATTTGTTTGGCTGTCAATAAATGAGCATAACCAAATTCCCACGCATCCCACAAAGGTATATGAATCAACTCAACTGGTTTCAAACTCGCAACCATGTATTCAGCATAGCCGTCAGCAACAGGGAATCTCAATATCTCACCAACATATTTACCATTATTCCTCCGTTTTACTAACTCCCTTAATTCATTGATGTAGTTTTCACAATCTTTTTGATACTTGCCAACTTCCTTAAAATTCAATTCAGGAAGCGCAATACTTTTTGGTGGAGAATAAATTGTAGCCATTTTTTTTTTATTTACTTGGTTAATGATACTGCAAAGATAAACAAATTTTTGATACTACCAAATTTTTAAGCCTTTTCTTTTTCAACAACTTCTGTTAAAAAATCTTCTGCTTTACCCTCAAACAATATGCGTTTTTTATTAACGTAAATGTCCTCACCTTTTTTATTTTTAGCCATGTAGCCAATCTCGATACAACGAAATATTACTTGGTTGTTATCGTTAACCTCAATTTCGTATTCATAATCTTGTCCGCAATCTTTCGCTTTTGGATTATATAAATAAAACCCACCAGCACCCTCTTTAAAATGCCCAACCAATTGCGCTGCCAAACAACCTGCACCATTGAACACCCTTTTAGAGTTTAGGTCGTCCATACCTAGTCCATTGACTACTTTGCTACCACTCAAAAACTCAACCAAATCAGCACCCATTCCACTTGGATAGCCATCATATTGGCGATACATACAAATTATTTTCTCTTTTTTTACCTTGTTGGTTTTTTCATCTTTCCAACTTTCGATTACTTTTGTTAAAGACCTAGTTCCCATTTTTTTGTTATTTAATTGATTAATGATACTGCAAAGATAAACAAATTTTTGATACTACCAAATTTATTTTCAAAATAATTCTTGTGGTAGGTTTTTATTCAATACCTCTTTTCCATCTCGTCTTAATTCATTTAACTTAACCCTAATGCTTAGCACCCATTGTGGGTGTTGAAGTAGGCTCTTAATGGTATGTCCTTTCCATTGAATAAGTGAATACCCATTATCAGTTTTATAACAAATACCTTTAAGACAATCCTTTTCCAACTTCTTGTCTAATCTCTTTTGGTCTTTTGCCTTTAACCAATCTTCCAACAACAAATCAATCTTAAACTCCAAATTCATTGGCAATTCCATAGAATACGCTTTAATCGGTGGCAATGCCAAACAAAATTGTTCAGCTTGTTCAACCAACTCACGCATTCCCTCGTAAGCATGATAAAAGGTACAACCACCATGCCCATCGTTTTTTGCATAGGCAACCTTTTGTTCGTTTACATATACATCAGCAACAAACGCATTGGTTTCTTCCGATAGTGCTTCACTAAACTTAATGTTTTTTAATTCTATTTTCATTGTTTTTTATTTAGTTGATTAATACTGCAAAGATAAACAAATTTTTGATACTACCAAATTTATTTTGAAAAAAAAAATTCCTCCAAATAAATGAAGAGATTTTATCCTACTTTATTTAACTTACCAAATTAACAAACATTTTTTGCACCTCTTTATCGGTTTGAATTAATTCATCCAAAGTGCTTGTATTAATAGTTTTTTCTCTGTGTAGGTAACTAAAGGTTCTTCTGTATTCCAACCCCACAACCTTATAGACAATAACTTCTTTACCACTTTCAAGCTTATGTGCCACTCGTTCACGTTTGAAGTCAACATAAAGTTGTAAGTAATTCTTACCATTACAATAGTCATATCTACTATCACTACCCAAATACTGCTTTGTTTTGCTTACAATGAATAATTCCATTTCGTAAATCTCATTATTGGCTAATGGCTTTTCCTTTGTCATTTCACTTAATATATCTAAAGTAGCGTATGGTTTACCATAACTATCACGACCTATTTGTGTTGTCAAAACTTTCCCAAATTCGTTCTTAAACTCTTTCAGTTCATCGTTAAACTGATTAACAAATACCTTAATCATGGTAAGGTTATGCTTGGTAATGGTGTCTTTAAACCTTTGTTCCTCACGATTACAATCGTTAATTGTTTCTAAAGTAAATCGTTTAGAACCCTCTGCTTTTGGTTTAGGGTTGATACGATTAAATTCTTTGATAAGGTCAGTAACCAATCCTTGTTGTAGTGGTGTTAAATTTTCCATTTTTTTGATTATTTGATTATGAGTGCAAAGATAAACAAATTTTTGATATTACCAAATTTATTTAAAGATTAAAAAATTGCTCTTAAATTTCCATAAGCCAAAGGTATTCCACAATTACCCCATTGAACATTCTCATCCAAATACTCTTGCTTCATATCAGTTGTAATCGTATCAACAAGGTATTCATACGCAATCTTAACCATTTCAGGTCTATTGGTAGTAGGTGGATAAAACCCTAATTTGTTATCCTTCACCCCAACAAACAATATAAACAATCTACGTTTACCATTGCCGTATTGGTGAATGTCAACAAGCTTTTTGAACTTGGCAAAGCTTATAGGTTCGCCACTCTCTGTAATCAAACCCAACTCTTTGAGTTTGTGTGTTAGTATTGCTATCGGTAATCTCATACTGTAAAGATAATACTTTTTTTTTAATTTACCAAAATAAAGACAAATAATTATTGTACACCTCTTTGTTCTTCTCCACCTCCATAAAACTCTTCTCACTCGGCTTTAATCTGCCATACTTCTCATTGGCCAGCTTTATAGCCTCTTCCCTGCTAACAGCAAATACAGTATTCCAACCACCACCCTCAAAGGTGAACATCCATTCTACTTTGTTTTGATTTTCCATTGTTGTTTGTTTTTGTTACTGCAAAGATAAACAAATTTTTGATACCACCAAATTTATTTTAAACTTTTTTTTAAATAAATTAGTTTAACCTAGCCAACATAAAAGCAACCAATTCATCCAATACCACATACACTGGCACACCTCTCTTCTTGGCAATCATCTCCAATTCCTTAATTGTTATGTTTAACATCATTTACCCCCTTTTCTGTTTTAATTACAAACCCACTCTCAAAAGCTGCCTTGTTCTTTTCAGCACCACCTTTGCCTGTCATTTTCTTATACTTCAACCCACATATAACTCCCTTCTTATCCAAAAACCTCAAATCATCCAAATCAGCATTTATAACTTCAAACCCTTCAAAGGTTTCGGGTAATTTGTCAAATACCATTGCTACATTTATACCTTGCTTTAGCAACTCAATTGCTTTATCATGATTGGTTTCACTTCTGCTAAAAGTTAAATGATAATTCTTTGGCAATTCCTTTTCAAACCGCTTATGATTTTTGGTATAGTCATAAAATTGTATATTAGGAAACAACTCAAATATATTCTTACCACCCTCAAATACCTTAAACTTTTCCCATACCACATCACTAGTGCCATTAAACCTAAATGTTACAATAGCTTTACCCTCATTCTTTTTAATAGCCTTTTCAACCTCTTCTCTCAATTGTTTCAAAAAACCCTCTCTATCACTCAAAAAATACTCTGTCTTGTTAACCCTACCTTGCATTACGCTAGTGTACATTCCACCAAAACCACTACCCACCAAACAACTTTCAGCACAACCCTTACTAGCATGTGGGCACAAATTAATTCCTTTAGAATTTGCCTTGAATGGCGACATGTACAATATGTAAGTCATGTAACCTAGCTTTTCTCCTTTGATAGTCTTTGCATTGTTAGTAGTTAACAACGGCTTTCTTTTAATTGCTTGCATATAAATGTTTATTTGATTAATGACTGCAAAGATAGATATTATTTTGAAACTACCAAATTTTATCTCACCTTTTTTAAATTATTTTTTTTAACCCCCTTTTTATATAATAAGGTATAAAACTTTTTCTGAAATAAATTTGGTAATGTCATTTTCTTTTCCTATCTTTGCTGTGTCAAAATTAAATAAGACGGGTTCGATATGAGAATATCGCAGAGGGTATACTCCAACCTGGGCATTATTTTAAAATGTTAACGAATGTTAAAAATTTGGTAATGTCAAAAATCTTTCATACCTTTGTGGTTTAACTTAAATTTTATCTATATGATTAGGTATGTTGATAACTTTGTTGATAACTTTACCAAAATAAATTTGGTAATGTCAAAAATCTTTTATACCTTTGCATTCACTAACTTAACCCATATTATGCCCTTATGAAAAATTAAAATTACATATCGCAAAAAAATTTAACACACCTTAAATAAAGGTCGTGTTGCACCCACTCCGTAAGGATGATGGGTTATTCGTGTTTCTCTACGTGTACTTTAAAAATGTTCTACGTGGAACGCTACACCTATACCCAAAAATTTCAGCCGAAAAATCATCGAGAATTTGTGAAAGGTATAATACTTTTAGCAGTTTTTTCATTACTTTTTCATTACTTTTTAGATTATGTTAAATGATACTTTTATGGTGTTTATAACCCTCTGGTAATCAATCTCCTATTTTTCAGGTGAAATCTCACCACAATTTCCCACAATTTACCACTTTTTACCAAAAAAACACAAAAAGCCTTAAAAAAAAGCAAACGTGCGAATGTGGGTACAGTTTTGTGGGGTTTGTGTACACAAATGTGTACATATTTAGGGTATATATGAACCTATATATAATATGATATATGGGTATTATTTAGGTTATTCATTATTCTTATTTTTGCTTTTAGGCTTATCTTCTGGTGTAGGGATTATTTTGTCCAATTTAGGTATTAGGTATTTCTTTTTCCATTGTTCGAAGGTTAGGTTTAGGCTGGGGTTTTTTTTAAGAAAGGTTTCATACTGGGTTTTTAGGGTAGACATAATATGTATAATATGATAATGTAATAGGTGTAGTATGTGTATAGATTTTATAAGTTATGTACACAAATGTGTACATAGGTTTTAGGTGGATAAGGTAATATTGGATATTTTACTTTAGATTGTTGTAGCATTTTATTCTGATATAAGAATTAATTCTTGATTTGTCAATGCAAAATATATATTCTGTAATTGATGAACATATATTATATCTACCATTGAAAATGCCCTTAAATCATCAAATGTATTATCTAAAATTGTGTAATTTGCGTTATTTCTTCTAACATCAATTTGTAAATAATAATCATGATTTGGGTCAGTATATGTAATATAATCATTATCACCTTTATCTATATTTTGGAATCCAAACTTATATAACCAATCTTCTGTTAATAAAATACCTTCTATGTTCTCAATAAGTCCAAAATCTCCACATCTAAATCCAACTTCTTCTTTACAAATTGAAGCGACCAAAGCTATCTCTTGATGGTCATCTCCATTCCAGTTCACCCAATTCCCAATTTTTAATTCATTTGCTGTCATCTTATTTCTTTTTAAATTGTTCAAACCATTGTTCAAAAGTATCATATTTCATCGAAATACCCATATCAGACCAAGATGTCACCCAACTACCATCTTTAAACGCTTTTCTCATATCTTCCTCACTATACATTTTTTCTTGTTGCAATTTAGCAAATTCAATTAAATCTTTTGGTTGTACATCTTCAAAGAAATCACCAACACCATTACATTCTGGGTCATTACAACACATTCTCTGGCAACCTTGTCTAATTAAAAATTCTTCTGCTATTTCTTCAAGTGTTTTCATTTTATTTTTTAGTATTTAATTGTTCAATAAATTCAATTACAACTTCACACATTTTAGATGATGAATAGGGTCTACGTTCAATTATTTCTGAGTAAAGAAATTGTAGTATTTGTTCTTGTTGCCATTTAGCACCCTCAATAAAACCTTTTTTCTTATCTGAGTTAATCCCATAATTATAAGGTTCTGGTAATTCATTAGCATATTTTTCAGCGGCTTCTTCTAATGTTTCTTGTTTAGGTTCAATCCTATCTAACATTTGAGCATCTAAAGAAGTTTTATATCCTAATACTACATCTTTAGCATCACTTCCCTCACTTCCATAAGTTTCGTTGTAGTATTGTTTGCAATTATATAAATCTCCATTTCCTCCTCCAATAACATAACCTTCTGTATGAGCATCAATTATCTGTTCCTTCTCAACTGATAATTTACCTAAACATCTTAATCTAATAGTTTCAAGAGTCATTCTTGAATCATCACTCAAATCATCATCGTATGTAAGATGTTCAACTATTTCATTAATTAGTTGTTGCATTGCTGTTTGTTTAGTTTCCATATTTTTTAAATTTTTCGTTATAAATTTCATTGCTTTTTTCTTGCAGGTAATCTTTTGTGAAGTCATCATCTGCAAATTTTGTTTTGGCAAGTTTCTCATAATAATCTTCAGCACTTTTTAAAGCATATTCAAATCCTTCAAAAAAACCATTTTCAAAAACTAAAGGTCTTGTTTGTTCTCTATTTTTAATAAATGTTTCTGTCATTTTATCAAATTGACTTTGCTCCATTTCTTTGGCTTGTTTTTTATACTCATCAATATGTTTTTGTTGCAACGATATTGAAGGTGTTAATTTTTCAATTAACCAATCTACTGCTGTTTGTTTATTTCCCAAAGGTTTATTTGTAGTTCCTGAAGTTATTTTATCAGCATTAGGATTGCTGAAATCTACATAATGAGAGTCTAACGCACCTTTTAAACTCATATAGTTTGCAGCTCTTTGTTTAGCTTCTTCTGAAATTGTAGGTTCTTCTGTTGGAATGATTATTTTGTAAGTAGCTTTATTTTGTAAAAATCCATATTTATCCTTATGTGAAAATTCAACCTCAACACTCTCACAACTTGGATTCTCAACAAACCAGTTAAGAAACTCATCATCAATAGCTTGTACACCATCAGCAATAAGTTCTTGGTCTGTTGTTAGGATGATTTTTTTACAATTGTAAAAATGATGCCATTGTTCTTCATTGCTTTTATCAACTTTAATAATTTTACTTTTGAAAGAATTAGTTAAAGCATAACAATCTTTAACTTCTTCATCATCAGATGTGATGTACAAATATTGATTTCCAGCATTTACTGTTCTAACAGGAAACTCTTCAAAGTATAACTTATCATTTACTTTGTAAAGTTTACTTGGCTTATCCGTTGGTAATACGTGTAAATTTTTCATATTATTTGTTTTTAACAATTTCAATTAATTTAATTAAACAAGCAAGTTCTGCTTCTTCGTATGTTTTTGTTAATTTATCATATTTTTTTATCATTTTTAACTCATCATTTGATATGTCATAAATGAAATACGTATGGATATTTACTTGACCAAATAGATTATAATTCTCTCTAAACCAACGGAATGATTGAGAATAAGTTGGTGCTAATATTCCATCATTCTGTTCAGCCATCCAAGCATCTTCTTGTTTAGCAACATACATAACATCATACTTACTACCTCTTCCTATCCAAATTCCAAAACAAGGTTCATCAAACCCTAATTCTTTTAAAGCTAATGCTTGTTCGTAAGGTATAAATTCTTTGTTCATATTATTTTGATTTAACTATTTCAATTAATTTTTTTAAACAAGCAAGTTCTGTTTCTTCGTAGGATTCATAAGAATTATTTGCTTTAACAATTCTTCCACCTTGTAATATGGTGTAGAAGAAATTAATCATATCACTATTGTATATCCAACTTGATAGGTTATGCTTCTCTCTAAAAAATCTGAATGCTTGTGAGAATGTTGGCAATCCAATGTTCTCAACTGGTTTGTTATCAATTTTGGCATTCCATTCTTCTTGAATGTTTGTAATTGGACTTCTACCTTCAGAATAACAATATCTGACATCTTCATCAGATATATTATACCAAGCCCAGCAAGGTTCATCAAATCCAAGTTCTTTTAGCTCTAAAGCTGGTTTGTAAGGTAAAAATTCTTGTTCCATATTATTTCTGTTTTACTAATTCAATTAATTTTTTAAGACAAGCAAGTTCTGCTTCTTCGTGTTTCTTCCATTGTTCATTTAGATTTTCATCATTCCAATCAATTTCTGAGTATATTACATAATCATACCAAGCAGTTTTAGTGGTTTTCCCACCCTTGAATTTCACTTCACCAATTATGTGATACTTCTCTCTAAACCATCTAAATGCTTGTTGATATAGTGGTGCTGAACATATTTGTCCATGAAATTGCTCATGTGATTTACACTGAGTAGGATAGAATGTTTTATCATTATGATATAAACCAAAACAAGGTTCATCAAATCCTAATTCTTTAAGTTCTAATACTTGTTCGTAAGGTATAAATTCTTTTTCTAATTTACTCATATCTAATAATTTGTTGTGTTTTAATATTAATTACTTTTATTACTGTAAATTTATTATCAAAATAAGCTAATATACTTTCTTGATTAATATTAAAATATAAACCAAAATAAACCATAAAATCATCTAAAGATTTAACTAAAGGTTCTTTACAATTTAATTTATAATAATCATAAAATAATTGAAAATTAAAAGCATTATTATTTCTTTGTTTTATATATTCTTCTCTATTCATAACTTTTATTTTTGTTTAGTAGTCAGGACAAGATTCGAACTTGTATTCTATTACTTCCGTAATCGCCATTACCATTATCGACCACCTGACTATGTTTTAGGAAAGAGGAAGATGGGCGTGTGGACATCCTCTTTTACGATTGGCGTTACTAGCACGCACCTCCGATACCAAACCAAATTGTGTGGCATCATTCCCCAATCAACCTATTTATTTTAGTAATGCAAAGGTAGATAAAATTTTTTAAATTTGCAAGTTTAGAGCAATTTTTTTTTAAATCTGTAGCCAACCCACCATAAATCAACTCTAAAAAACCAGTCTCCAATATGTTTCCCAAAACCTATTCTAAGCATTCTATTATTAGAATCCAAAAGTATTTTATTTATTTGTATCATTTGGTTTACAGCTTTCGCAATATTGTGGTTTTAGGTGTTTTTCTCCTTTACATGCTTTATGTTCATCTTCAGTGAATTCATAACCAACTTTAATTATCTTGCTACAAGCAGAGCATAATAAAGCTAGGTTACCAGAATTAAATTTGAATATAGCTTTTCCCTTCATTTTGGTGTATTATTAAAAATATTTGAAACTTCCAAATTTAATCATAAAAATCATCAAATGAATCCATGATACTATCTATAATATCAACACCCATTTTTTTGAGGATGAGGTAAGCTACTATGAGAATAACCCCAAATGATAATAAAAATATTAACCAGTTCATATTATTTAAAATTATAAAACCCCTTGCCTTTTTTTTTGACAAGGGGTTTATTTTTATTTATTATTACTTGTGAACAAGGTTATAAAATGTTTTGGAGTTGTCGCCAACAACTTGTGGTGTAGGACATCCAGCTTTAACCCAACCTTCGATTGCCATTTTTTGTAGGATTTCATCAGTCAAACCTTTTGACAAGATAATGTTTTCTTGTGCTTTAAGTTCTGCGAGTTCATTCTTTTTCCGTTGTTCTTGAATTTGTTGGTCAAGCACTGACAAGTTTGTATTAACTTCGTTACGATTATCAATCTTTTCTTTTACCTTTGCACTAAAGTCAAGGTTGCAGCTGAATGATATGAGTTTCAAACCTTTTTCTTCGAATGATTTTAACACTAGTACTTGTACTCTTTCTTCAAATTTAAGTGAACCACCATTAGCCATTAGAGAGTCTGTAACATATTTACGGCTTTCTTCTTTGATAATATCATAGATGTGTGGTTCAAGTACGTTATCTTCAAGGGCTGACATGAATTCATTTCCGCTTCCTAGTCGAGCATTTTGAAAAACAACATCAACAGCACGGTCTTCAATAACCCTATAAGAATAAAGTGGTTTTGATGTAAATTCTGTATTGTCAGCTGCTTTTAGGTGTAACGTAGCACCTCCAAAGTTTGCACGTTGTTCAAATAGGGGGACTTGATAAAGAGAGGTACCAGGAGCGATTACGGATACACGGCCTTTTACATTTTGGAAATCTGATTTTCCATTTTTACCAAAGTTTGTCATAAGTACACCTTGATAGTTTGGTTGTACTGATTCGCATGATTGCATTAAGATTGCTAATACGAAGATTGCTAGAATTGATTTGAAACTTTTTTTCATTTTTTTTTTGTTTTTAATTAATTTTTTAGTCTTTTTTGTTAATATAATTTTTGATGTCATTTTCAAGGTAGACACCTGCACCTATTAGGGCTCCGAGAATTACTGCTATACCACCCCAAGCAGTTAGGAAATTAAATACGTACCATCCTACGTAAAGGACCAGCAAGAATACTAGAATTTTTAAACTTGTTCTTAAAATCATATTTTTTTTATTTTAGTAATGCAAAGGTATGGAAAATATTTGAACTTTACAACTTTAATTAAAAATTTGTTTTAAAGTTTTATAAACCTTTAGCATATGTGATTTATTTTCATATATTGACATAAATGAACCGACAGGTTCTTTCACCGTAAATAATATTTTTGTAAAGAAATTGTTATTAAAAAATCTTGACTGACATGGTTCCAATATTTCGGCACAATCAGCTTCTGATGTCAACATACCACAGACCCAGTGCTCTTTATGCTTTTCCAATAAAATATAAGGGTGTACAAATATGGGGTGCATAAAGACATCACCAACTTTAAATTCATTTGGGGTTACCTTAGATGAAGTATTGGGCAAAGCATTTGCCCAACCTAGAATTTTATCTCTATCAGGTTGTGGCAAATGTGACATAAGCTTGACCTTTTCTATTAATTGCGATTTATCCATGATGCAAAGGTAATAAAAGGAAATGAATTATGCAAATGTTTTTCTAAGATTTTGTAATTCTTCTTTAACTATTTTGTTAATGGCAAGTTGTTCAGCAATGTTTCTTTCTATTGTAGTGGCTAATTTATTAAGTCTACGTTTTAATAGCGTTTCTTCGCTATTTCCTTGACCTTTAAGACAGATAAAGCAGTCCCAAGGTATGTTCTTCTTTTCACCGTTTTTAACGACAACAAAGTACTCTAATTTTATTTCATGGACTTTGAAGCACCCAGTGAATGACTTGATGTGAACAAAGTCACCATCAAAACATGGCTTAGGTTTTTTATAGAGTTCACCATTTATTTTATAGTACCACGGATTGTTCATATGACAAAATTTATTTAAACCAAAATGGGATTTCTCTTTCTTTCCAGTTAGCGAAACTACGTTTTTCAGCGATATAGTATTGTCTGTATGAATCAACAGCATTACCTATTTTACATTCATCTGGCATTGCTAAAGCAAATGTAGTGATATTACCATTTACACGTAAATTAGGTTTATGAACCATAGCCCATTCAATTATGTCTTGTGACTTATGACGTTTACCATAACGATAGGTATATTCCTCACACAGTTCAATACCCAACTCACAAAGCCAATTGTAGTTTTCAATACATTCTCTGGCCCAAATGCAACAAGGATGATTCTTATGTGACAACCCATATGGTATGTCAAACAAGCTATTTGTCATATGATGAACCCCACATAAAATTTGGCTTGTTTCCAGCACCATTTTGACCACGTGTTTGTCAACGTGATATTCAGCACATTTCTTGGTATCGGTATCTAGGACAAATATATTCATTATAGTTCAATTAGCGTTTTATTTTCGATTATACGATACTTTTCTCTATTAATAGCGTTTGCATCTGTTTGATGTTCAAAGTTGATTAAAAGCCTTAAAACTACCAAAAATTCATAATCTAGTTCCTTAATCTTTTTATCAAACTTTATACCATTACCATCATTGGTTATTGACATAATCTTTTCACCTCTAACATGTGAATACCAGATTTTGCTATTTGACCGATAAGCGGTAATTTTTTCACCTTCATCAGTAAGTTCTTTCACGATGTCGTATTCGTGCTCACCTTCATGGTTCAATACCATGTATGTTTGTTTATCCATAATATAGTTTTTTTATTAAATAAAAGGTAAATATCTGCTTGGTTTGGCTCCTTCACCAGACACATATTCTTCTGCACGTTGTTCAGACACGCCTTGTTCAAGGTATTCTTGTTTCTTTACCATTTGGAAGCCTTTAATCAATGTCTGAGCCATTTTCTTGCTATCTTCATTACGACCATCTGTATGATAGTTTTCAGAAGCCATATCTTCAATTAGTTCTAGGAACATGCGGAACATGGATTGTTGTAGGGTTCTATGTTCACGTTTGAATGCTTCTGCAAACGCTTTGTTTGATTTGCGATAGTTTACATAATCCGATAGGGTATCGGTTATTTTTTTGGCATCATAGAGTTCTTGTTCTTTTTTAAGAAGCTCCATTTCTTGTTGTTCAAAGTCTTGTATCATATTTATTAGTTTAGTAGTGCAAAGGTAAGTAAAGTTTTTGACACTACCAAATTTTATATGGGTAAATTTACTTTTGACAATATTTGATTTGAAACATGAGTATAAATTTCAGTAGTTTTAACACTAGAATGCCCTAGAATTTTCTGTATTAATTTTAAATCCGTTCCATTTTCTAGAAGATTTGTGGCACAACTATGTCTTAGAGTATGTATATGTCCAGACAATTCAATGTATTTTTTATACATTTCTTGACAACTTCTTACAGAATATTGATTTGTCATTTGGCCATTAAATAGATATTCAGTTGGTCTATATTCTTTAAAATATTCTCTCAGTAGATTGAGGACATTTTGTGATAATGGGACCACTCTATCTTTCCTACCTTTAGCATTTTTTATATGAACCAGCATCCTTTTTGAATCAATATCTTCAATTTTTATATTGACAATTTCAGAAACTCTTAAACCAACTGAATATGTTAGTGTGAGAATTGCTTTGTGTTTAAGATTTTCAATTTTAGATAATCTTTCTTTGATAAATTCTCCATCAATAACTCTTGGAAGTTTCTTCTCTGATTTTGGTCTGTTAAAATTGACTTTATCATATTTTTTATCAAGCCCGTATTTGTATAAAAAACGGATTGCATTTATCACTTGATTCTGTTGAGAAACAGAGGAAAATTGATACTTGTCCAAGTAGGACTGAAAATTTTTGGAATTACAATGAATAATTTGCTTTTCACCTAAAGATTTAAGAAAGTCTTTGATGTGACTTATGTAATTATCTTTTGTTCTTGGAGAATAGTTTAAGTATATAAACTTTTGCTCACAAATCTTTATAATTTTTTGATTCAAAGTATTGATTTTAAAGGGTTTAGGGTATACTTGTTTATATATGATAGTTAGCACCAATACTACATCAGTGCTTCGATTTATAATATTCTATAAACCCTTTAAATATATCATAATCATTTTCTAACTTAGAAATAACACACCATTCTGAATACATTTCAAATATTTTAATAAAATCAGTTTCCTTAAATTCTACGTACAATTTTCTAGTTATAGGTATAAATAATGTTTGGAAATTTTCTTCGCAATTATCAACGTTTATTAAAAATTTAGTAAAATCTTCATATAAGTGAGATAATTCTAATTTATTTTCTTCTGGTATTCCATCAAGGAAATAAAGTTTTTCGTATTTTTTAACTAATTCTTTCATATTTTTAAATTTAATTTTATTATTATAAGTCATTTTTTCTAATCTCCCACATTAAGGATTCATAGTGTTTTCGTCTTTTAGCGTAATCACTAGATAAAAATGTCTTACCATCTATCTTACCACTTAATTTTTTCCATCTTCGGTATATTAAATATAGTAATATTTTATCTAATATTTTAAACCCTTTATATTTATTCTCCATATGATAATAATTTTCTAAGGTTTCTACCAAAATCATTATCATAATTCTAAATTTATCCCTTAATGATATATATAATTCTTCATAACTAACGGATTGAACTGATTTTGTTTCAGTTATTTTAATATCAATATCTTTTTCCATAATTCTTTTTTTTTTACAAATATACAACTAATTATTCAATTAATCAAGTTTACCTTAAATTCACCGTACTGGTGCTAACAAGGTGTATAAGAAAGTTTGCTATCAGCAGTTGTGGTAATTATGAGAGTTTATCAAAGCAAACCTTCTCATACACCCAACCGTTATACAACATAATTAAATCCACTCTTCTATAAATTGTTGTAATGTTTGTCCTTTCTTACTATATTCCTTATCAAAATCTTCGTAATAATTACCATCACCATCATCATACCATTCATAAAATTCTAATTTATATGTACCATCTTTTTGTGGTACAATTACCTTAGTTTTATTATCATCTTCATAATAATAAAGACCAGAATTTTTTGAATTATCTTGTGTAAATCCGACACTTCGTAAGTATTCAATATCAGATTTTGATAATAACAAATTACGTTGTATAACACCAGATATATTCAAGTTTTTATCTGTGTTCTGTTCAAATGTTTTCAAATGTTTAAGTTCCTTTTTCATATTAAAGTTTATTTGTATATATATATATATTAAAATAAAAACCTGAAATATATCTGTGTCCGTTATGTGTTATTTTTGGAACGTCTTTCCATAAATTCACGATATTTACCACCATACATACCAGCACCAATATCAATACATTCTTCTTCAAATATTGTTAATGCTAAATTTTTATCTGTGGTATAGATATAAATCCATTCTAACGGGGAATCACCCATTGATAACCCATAATCAATGAAAATATTATCTTTACCTAATTTAATTTTATTCAGATAACCATGTTCGTGTTTTTCAAACGAATATTCATTACCATTTTTTTTAAAATCGTTAATTTCTATTAAAACGGGGGTTTCTATTTTTTTTGTGTTATAAACACAATACAATATTTCATTCATAATAAAACAACACATAACAAAGAATATAAGTAATAACCGAGTTATGTGGTTTATTTAAGTTATTACTTTTTACAATCATTTATACGTAATTCAAAGTATTTTGTTTCAAATCGGTTACTACTTATATTCTCAACCGTTATCGGCAAGCGTAAGATGACCACTGCACAGCCATAGCATTTGCAATTCCATCAAATGTTTTAGAACGATGTTTTTTAAATTCTGCTGTATCATAGCCATATTTTTTACCATCAATTTCAAGTTGCCTAACATTCCATTCACTTTGCTTTATCCCTCGACTATCTACATAATACTTCACTTCGTCAGCTACATTGTTTGTAGGTTCTAATTTTGGCAATCCTTTCAACCATAAGCAAGTTGATTTTTTAACAGGGTCGCCAAATTCAAACGGCTGAATAATTTGTTGATGTTTTATTGGTAATCCATATTTTTCAGCCAAATCGGGAAAGTGTTCTTTAATATAATTTCCACTAATAATCCCTATTGGATTTTCAACTGCTACGAATTTGCAATCAACATCAAGGAATTTCATAAAAAAATCTATTGCTTCACGTTGTCTGCCATCTTCTCGTTTTTTAATAAAGTGCCTTGAACCACTTACTGCTAAATGTGTACAAGGTGGGTGTGCTATTATTATATCCCATTTTAGTTTTAGCAAGTCGGTTACATCGTGTTGAATATGCCATTCGGGATGTCCACCACTACAAGGGATAATATCACACGAAAATGCTTCGTGTCCTAATTTTCTAAATTCTTTTGTTACTGTTTGACTTTCTTCACAGGCAATCAAAACTCGTAAAACGCCAGCCGATAACACGGGTTTGGCAAAATGGCTGTTTAGTTCTTCTATCAACATTCGTTTTTAATTTTTAAGTTTAGTAATTCTATTTAGCTTCGGGTTCAACCACTTCGCCAAGCCCTAATCCGTTATACACAATTGCTTTTTTAAGTTATACGTAAATAATTAATTTTTGTTACAAGCAACTGTGTATAACAGCAAATATAACCAATGCTCTCAGTACTTCGTAGTAAAGTTTGTATGTTAATTACCATAATTTTTATTTTTTTGCCCACGCACTTCAGTTTTTTCAAAACTGTTAGAGTTTTTTAATTTCATAACCAATTGGATTGATACCATCTTTTATTGTAACTTCTTCTTCGTGGTCAACAGAAACATTGTTATACACTGTATGATATATGTCAATATCATCCTTTTTAAATTTTGCGATGATAATATATGCAAACTCTTCGTCAGTCATATTAAATTGCGACATTATTGAACTAATATGGTCTTTAATCAATTTTTCATTTCTAACCCAATGTTTGCCTAAAAATTTAGTATTTAATTTGTTTTCATCATCAAGAAAAACTACACGATATAATATAAATGTATTTGGAATATTTTTTAGTCCACCATTGTTGAAGTCGGTGTTAAAAATATTTTTAATAAATTTTTTAGCTAATTGAATTGATTTACTTTTTGGTTCATCATAATCTATCCACGCACCTTGTTCTAAAGCATCGGTATTATTTACAATATCATTAGATAAGTCATTAATAAATTGTTTTGAAAAATCTTCATTTAAATTATTTAATTCTTCTCTAATCAATTTGCGTATAAAATCTTCTTGTTTCGTAATCATAATATTTAGTTTTTACTTTATATATAAATATTAAAGAATTAATTTCCCACCCTAAAAAATAAAAATTATTACATTTGTGTTTCAATCAAACTTTTGTGGTAGCACTGGTTATATTTGCAACCGTTATATGCAATGCTACGTTTCTGCTTCGTATTAAGTTTCGTGGTTATAATCTTTTTATTTTATTTTTTCCCACCCATAAATTTAAGAAAAAATATTATCATCTCCAATATCCCAAGTTCCATCATTTTCAACGGATTTTATTTGATTTGGTTTAAATGTAACATAAACAGTATCGGAATCTTGATAATCCTCATCGTCAAACCAAGCATCTTTTATATTTATAAAGATAATACCATCATATTTACTTCTATCAACATTTGCCACCACTTCTCTCGTTGATGTTCCATATTCTGTTTCAATATCATCCCATTTTTTATCTTTACCATCTACAATTAATGGTCTTTTAATACTCAAATAAACCTCATATACAGTTCCATCACCAGCATAGCCATCAGCATTAAAATAATCTGGTGTGAAATATGTATCACCCATAAAACTATCAAACTCTTCTGGTGAACCGTGATAAACTGGTAATGGTTTTCCATTATAAACAACTTTACTACCACTAAACCATTTTCTAAAATTATTATTTATATTGGTTTCAGTTTCTTGTTGTTCATTCAAATATTCACGTATAGTAGTTGCTATAAATTTTCTTAATTCCATATTATTAAATAGTTTACTTTATATATAAATATTCAAATTTTAAATTTCCACCCACAAAAATAAAACAAAAAGGTTCTGTGCTTTGTATCAACATTTCTACAATATATCCGCACTGCATATAACACGCTGTATAGTTAATAAGCCGTGATAGTTTTGTGCTTTGATTCGGGGCTGTGTGGTCGGCTTACATAACCATACAGCCATCCGTTAGCAGTAATAGTTTGCCAACGCACATTAGCACATATTCTCAATTTCGTCTTGGAATAAGAAAATTCGTTCCTGATACCACAAAACATTTTCATAGTTCTGTTTTTCGTTTTCAGTAAAGTTTTTTACAAGTAGTTCAACTCGTTTCTTTTGTCCCCCATCTCGTTTACCAAAAACGTCCTTATGCCAAAAATTCATATAGCAAAAAGCATATCCTATTTCAGCCAGCATTTTTTGCCTCAAGTCTTTGGTGTTTTGTGGTAAATGTTCATAGGTTTTCGGGTCATCTAAATCAACCTCAAAATCCCCAAATGGTCTGCATACAAATTTTCTCATTTTATTATATTTTAATTTTGTTAATCCACGCTAAACTACTACTGCTAACACCACCTATACGCAAGTTTTGTGAAAAACAAAACCTGACGTATAGCTGTAACCGTTAGGTTCAATTAAATTATTGTTTTGGTTTATCAGGTAAAAAATATTCACCATCAAAATCAACTGGTTCTTTAAATTTACTCATTAAATCCTTTACCGCTTGTTTTGTTTCATCCTTTTTCCAAAATTCCCACCATTTTTTACGTGGTTTAACTGGTATCGTAAATTTCATACGGACTTTATTATCACCAATAATATTCCAATTTATATCTTCCATATTTTTTATTTTTAATTTGTAAAACAATAATTTAACAAAACCTAACAAATGATAAACAACATTAAAACGATTGTTTATCATTAGACGTTATGCTCCATGCCTTAGTTCAGTTCTTCGATTTGAGTTTTGTGATGAAAAACAAAAAGAATTTTACCAACACACTAAAAAATTAACCATAAAAATTAGCTATACTTTTAAAACTAACTTGTTTAT